>ERZ1026894.33-NODE-33-length-95939-cov-7.440324_pt1 | contig 95939 bp, 76 predicted proteins | sample MGYA00380177_ERZ1026894 | MGnify/ENA primary metagenome ERZ1026894 (study PRJEB33269, sample SAMEA4719813) | human gut metagenome | biome: human-associated habitat; feature: organic feature; material: feces | place: Cameroon | collected 2013-10 ... | reverse complement strand
AGCGGTTATTGTATTTCATCGGCTCCCGATATTATCCACCGCCAAAAGGAGTTACAGGAAGATGACTGGACACGGCCCTGCCTCCGCACCGTCCCTGATGCCGCGCGCCCTCGCCACCACGGACGCGGAAGGCGACCTTCTTGAAAAATATGCATACGCCCCCTTCGGAGGGAACACGGGGGAAACCCGAGCCAGCATCGGTTTTTCCTCCGAGGCATTCGACGCCACGACAGACCTCAACTACTACAACTACAGGTACTATGCGCCGGGACTCGGAAGATGGACAAAAAGGGATCCGATCGGTGAAAGGGGTGGAAAAATATTTGGTTATTCTTGCAATGTATGCTACACAGTTGACCATTTAGGTCTATATGGTTACAGGAAATGCACGCCGACAACGGGAATTATTCCGCTAGGTAAGTGGGAGTATATCTTTTTACGCCAGCGTAAAGGAGCAACAATCATAGGCCTTTATATCCTGACAAGGATATTATCGTGAAGGATTCTGGAGTTCCAAGGATTTTCTGTTTATAACAGGAGGAAATATGAGGTTTTCATTTCATAGAAGAATAATTTTCAGTATCCTTTTCTTATTCTTTTGGATTGGTTGCCTCTTCTGTATGTGGAAGCTTGGCAAATACATAAGAGAGAAGGATTGCATAGTTTATAGCGAGGAACTGAAAGGGAGTCGACATGAGAACTGGGAAATTGCGATGCGAGAGGGCACATTTCCTGATTGCTTTGATACAAGAATGGCATTGCGCGTCTATGATGGTTTGGAGAAGGATGAAGAGGAAAAAAGGAAATTGTTGGAAGAACTTGAATTTAAGATTAAACAGGAGAGGGAAAAATTGAAAAAGAGAAAGGAGGTTGCTTTCAAGCGGGACAAACTCAGGCTAATCCAGGTATTGATTGAACCAAATCATTGAGCATGTAATAACAGAAAATGCCTACTATGAAAACAATCCTAGCGATACTCTGTTCCGGCTTGCTTGCCTTTGCGTTGGGATATTGTGGAATAGGATCCGATTTGAGAATCGTCAAGGACAGTGGCAGGACAGTCGATTGTTTTGTCAATGGAAATCCTTGCGGAATGAGTCTTTATGCCGAATATTCTATCTATGCAAGAATGTTGTCGTCGAATAGCCAAGATGAAATAATACGAAATAAAGAGCAACTGTCTTTCTTGATTCAAATGCAACTAGGCACAATTGAAAGAATTGAGAGGAAGTTTGGTCTTGAAAAACAAAAAGTCAGAGAACTAAAATCAGAAATATGTGACATTATTGAGAGGCATTAATCATTCTTTTTCAATCCCTGTGCCTGCAATAACTAAGAAAAGATGAGAAAAAAGCACTGTTTTCAGATACTCATTCTAGGTGCGTCAATAATACCATTTCTATTTTTAGGTGCCAATTATTATTGCCTGCGGACAGCAACGCTAAAGGACATACATGAGTATAATAAAGTTTTTCCTCATCAGCAAATACCTGTTTTTGCAACAATTGGGACAATATATTTGGCAGAGGGAAGATCAATCCCTCGGCGCCACGATATTGTGATTTTCGGAGAGTTGGATATGGATTTTATATTATCCGATGACGGCTCCTTCCTTTCCTTTCGTGAGGACGAATACGCAACAGGTGGAATCGGAATTCAGGAAATAATTAGTTTTCCCCGATGCACGGAATATATTTTCGAGAACATTAGGCATTATTTTGACATACGATTGGATGACGATGGCGATTTTTACGTTCCCATGATTCCTAACTATTCATGGGGGCACTTTGATTACCTCCACCTTACCTTGAATTATAGAATGCTCATTTCAAAGAAGACTAATAAATTTATTCTTTGGATCTATGAATTCTAGTGTAACTCGTATCTGTCCACTTGTTCTGGCTTGCTCTCAGGGGCCTCTGTGATTAAATGCTTTTTTCTCGTTCGACCATTGCTCGATCTCTCAGAATTGCTGGATTATTTGAGGATTAGAAGCAATTTCTATAAATCAGGGACGGTGTCGGGCTATCGCGGATGCCCTCGTTTCTTTCCCCCCGCGACTTTCCTGGAGACATAACATCCGCGTCCTTTTAGCGGGGCGATTCTGCCCTTGCCAGACGGCTACTCTTATCAATGTCCAGTTTGAAGAACCTGGACATCTTCCTGCCCTTTTTCGTCGAACATCCTGTCAAGTCTCTCTTGCTGCTCTTCGACCGCGATGTCCGGCCCGGCATGCTCAGTGCCTAGGCGGGCGGGGGCGAGATACAGGTTTAGTCTCATGTCGGCGAACCCGACCTATTCCCCGTTTCCCCTGACCCTGTGCCCCACGGATCCAGCGTACCCCTCTTCAGCCTGGTGTATGAGCGGAGTGTTAGTTTTTTGTTAGGATGTTAGTCATTGTGTCAGTGTTTGGTATCTTAAGTGGCATGACAGGTCGCGACATTTAACGACAGTCCATACCAACCACACATGATTCAGCAATTTCTCACAGTATTTGGCGGTTTAGCCCTATTCATCTACGGGATGGGTTTGATGAGCGAGGGTCTGCATCGTTCTGCCGGGGACAGGATGCGTTCCATACTTCGTCTGTTTTCGGCGAACCGCTTTGTCGCGATCCTATCCGGTGCCGTTGTCACTTGCATCATCCAGTCCTCCAGTGCGAGTACAGTGATGGTCATTGGCTTTGTGAATGCCGGGCTGTTGAACCTTGTCCAATCGATAGGGATCATATTTGGCGCGAACATCGGCACCACCATAACAGCGCAGCTGGTTGCCTTCAACATCCAGTGGCTCATCATGCCCTCGATATTCATTGGCGTTTTGATGCGTCTTCAGCAGAAGCGTCGTGCCCTATCCTCCTGGGGCATGACCGTCATGGGCTTTGGCCTTCTTTTTCTTGGGATGCAGGTGATGGGCGACCAGCTCAAGAGCCTGAGTGGTTCTCCTGCGTTCACGAAGGCGTTCCAGCTTTTCTCCTGCACTCCCGAGCCCGGCAGCGTCTCGATTCCGTTTTTATCGACGCTTGGCGCGATATGCGTTGGCATGGTGGCGACCTTCATCATCCAGAGCAGCTCCGCCTGTTCCGGCGTGGTAATCGTCCTTGCCGCGAACGGCCTCATCGACCTGTATACCTCTGTGGCCCTGATATTGGGTTCCAACATCGGCACCACCATCACCGCGCAGCTTGCGGCAATACCAGCGAACCGCGTGGCGAAGCAGGCCGCCCTGGCGCACACCCTCTTCAACTTCCTCGGGGTGATACTGGTCCTCGCCAGCTTCTACATACATATCGATGGCAAGCCCAGCTTCTACTGGGCGCTTGGCAAGATCAGCGGCGACAGCACCGTCCAGCGCCAAATCGCAAACGCCCACACCCTTTTCAATGTCTTCACGACCCTCGTACTGAGCGCCTTCATTCCGACGCTTGCCAGGATATGCGAGGCCATCATCCCCGTGAGGAACGACGAAGTCCGCTACAAGCGGCTTGAGCCACATCTGCTCAAGGATCCGACCCTGGCGCTCATCCAGACCGCCTCCGCGCTCAGGGCGATGCTCAGGAATGCGTGGACGATGGCGGACGGCACCCTCAGGATGTACGCCCACAACGACGAGGCGAACCAGAAGATTGTCCGTGGCCTTGAGGAACGGGAGCGTGACGTGGACGACCGGCAGGCCGACATTGCGGACTACCTCTCCAAGCTGATGCAGCAGCCCCTCACGCCGGAGCAGGCATCTCAAATCCCGCTGCTGCTGCACTGCTCCAACGATGTGGAGCGCATTGGCGACCATGCGGCCATCATCAAGTCGACAATGGAGCATATTCAGGACAAGCACCTTGAGTTCAGCGAGGGCGCCAGCCGCGAGTTTGACGAACTCCTCCATCTGCTGGAGTGCCAGTTCCAGCTGGTCTACGACATCCTCGCCGACAACTCCCCCGAGCGCATCCAGGAGGCGACGATGCGCAGGTCGCGCCTCTACGAGCACCTCAGCGCCTCCGAGCAAGAGCACATCTCCCGTCTGTCAAAGGGGACTTGCAAGCCCGACGTGGGGCTGGTCTTCCTGGAGCTTTTGAGCGAGATGCGTAAAATTGTCAGGCATTTCTCCAACATTACCGACAGGGCGAGTAAATTCTATGTGCGTCCTGGAATGTCGAAGGACATTGGGGACGCGACTGTAGAGACAGTCGTGGGGGCATAGATGTCAAAGGAAAGGATACTCATAGTCGAGGACGACGAATCCATCAGGGAGTTGCTTGCGATGACCCTTGCGGCGTCGGGCTACGGGGACGTCGTCACCGCAGCCGACGGCAACGAGGGTCTTTCGGAGGCCAGGGCGTGCCATCCGGACCTGATCCTGCTTGACCTGATGCTTCCGTATATAGACGGTCTCACCATCTGCAGCGTGCTCAAGGGCGACGAGGCGACCCGCCACATCCCCATCATCATGATTACGGCCAGGAACTCCGAGGCGGACATCATCAAGGGGCTTGACATGGGCGCCAACGACTACGTCACCAAGCCCTTCAGCCGGCAGGTCCTTCTTGCTCGCATCCGGACCCAGCTTCGTGGCTACGAGGAGAAGCTTGAGACCGAGGAATACGCATACGGCGGCCTTGTCCTCAACAGCGCCCTTCACAGTGTGACCCTTGACGGGGCTGGAATCGAGCTGACCGCGGGCGAGTTCACGCTGCTGCAGCTCTTCCTGAAGCATCCCGGCCGGGTCTTCACCCGTTCGCAGATTGTGGCCATGACAAAGGGTGACAACTACCCCGTGACCGAGCGTGCCATTGACGTGCAGCTTGTCAGCCTCAGGCGGAAGCTTGGCGCCCTTGGCTCCAGCATCGAGACAGTGCGGGGGGTCGGGTATCGTCTCAAGGCGGAGGAGGGCGAATGAAGTCCGAGAACAGGACACTTCTCCTTTTTCCGGCGGTGTTGCTTGCCGCGATTGTCGTGCTTGCTGGCCTGGCCTTCTGGGAGTTGAGCGCCTTCACGGAGGGCATCCGGCAGGAGACCCTCTCCAACATCCGGGAGGAGAGCGAACTCATCCGCCGCCTGGTCCAGCCCCTTCTTGAGGAGGGCCGCATTGACGACGCGCGGAACCTGTGCAACACCTTCGACCGCGAGTCCCTCAGAATCACCCTCATAGGGGATGACGGCAGGGTCGAGGCGGACTCGAGCCGCCAGGCCGACGAGCTTCCGAACCACCTTATGCGCGAGGAGGTGGCATCCGCGCTCGCAGGCCATCCCGAGGCGGTGACAAGACAGAGCGAGAGCACAGGCCGCTGGATGACATACCATGCGACCGTCGTGGAGGCAAACGGCAGGAAATACATCCTGCGGACGGCTGTCAACACCCATCGCACCGAGAGCCTCTCCCGCCTGGTCCGCGGCGCGATATGGACCGCGCTGGGGCTGGGCATCACCGCGTTTCTGGTTCTTCTCGCCTATATTCTCTGGCGGATAAAAGGCCCCCTTGCCGCCTTGCAGGCGAGCATGGACAGGATTGCGGAGGGAGACCTGGAGGCGCAAATCCCTGTGCCGTCCCACGGGATGGTGAAGCCAATTGCGAGGAATGTTCAGGAGATGACCGAGCGTCTCCGCAGCCAGCTCCACAAGCTCCAGAAGATGGAGACCTTCAGGCGCGACTTCCTCTCCAACGTCTCACATGAAATCAAGACTCCGCTCACAGCCATAATCGTGGCGGCGGAGACCATACAGCAGACAAGCGACCTGCCGAAGGAGCAGTTCGACAAGCTCGTCGCCCTGATGTGCGCGCAGAGCCAGCGCCTCAACAGCCTTGTCCAGGACATTCTTGCCCTTTCGTCGCTGGAGCATCGTCAGGGCGAGCAGCGCAGCGAGTTCTACAGCTTCCGGCTGAGCGACGCGGTCGAGGAGGCCGTGAACGAGTGCCGGGATGTTGCGAATCGCCAGGGTTGCGATGTCACCCTGGTGGATTCCTCATCTGTCTGCGTCCTGGGGGACGCGCAGCTGCTGACCCAGGCGGTCTCGAACCTCATAAGCAACGCGTTGAAGTACAGTGGCAGCCAGAGCGTCACCCTGGCAGTCTCCCGTGTCGGCGACCGGGCGGTCGTCGCCTGCATTGACCACGGGTGCGGCATTCCGCGTGAACACTGGCCCAGGATATTCGAGCGTTTCTACCGGATCAACAAGGAGCGTTCACGCTCCCTTGGCGGCACGGGTCTGGGCCTTGCAATCGTAAAGCATATCATGCAGCTCCACAGGGGGAGCGTCGAAATCGACGAGACCCCTGGCGGCGGCACCACGTTCCGGCTGACCCTGCCCGCGCTCTGAAGACAATATCGCGCGGGGCATGGCAAGGAAGACGCCCCCTTCGGAAGGGGTTCTTCCCGGAGGGGGCGCGTGTGCGGCCGGCTACTTCTTCCCGAGTCCGGCCATCCCTTCCTCGACGGACGCCTCGCAGGAGCGCATGGCGAGGATTGTCCTTTCGATAAGCTCGTCAAGCGTCCAGCCAACCAATTCCGCCCCCTTTGTGATGACCTCCCTGGAGCATCCGGCCGCGAATTTCCTGTCCTTGAACTTCTTCTTGACCGACTTGAGCTCCAGGTCCTGGACGCATCGTGACGGGCGCATCAGCGCGCTTGCCCAGATGAGCCCCGAAAGCTCGTCCGATGCGAAGAGGAGCTTCTCCATCAGGTGCTCCGGCCTGACATCCACCGTGATCCCCCAGCCGTGGGAGCAGACTGCGTGGACGAGCGGCTCGTCGGCGCCGCCTTCGCGCAACAGCTCCGGCGCCTTGACGCAGTGCTCCTCGGGGAACTGCTCGAAGTCGATGTCATGGAGCAGCCCCACATTCCCCCAGAACTCCTCGTCCTGGGCAAAGCCGTTCTCCTGTGCGAAATGCCGCATCACACCCTCCATTGTCAGCGCGTGGCGCAGATGGAACGGGTCGTGGTTGTACTTGCAGAGCAGATTCCAGGCGGCTGTCCTGTCCATTGCCGGTCTCCCTTTTGAGGCTACTTCTTTTCCTTGAAGACAGTCTTTCCCTCAAGCCCGAGCTTCTCCTTGGCGATTTCGCGGAGCTTGAACTTCTGGATTTTCCCCGAGGCAGTCTCCGGGAAGTTCTTGACGATGAAGAAGTGGGCGGGGGTCTTGTAGAATGCGATGCGGTGGCGGCAGTATTCCCGCAGGTCCTCCTCCGTGAGGTCGGTGACGCCCATGGCGGGGATGACGAATGCGCAGACGATTTCGCCGTAGCGCTCGTCAGGCGCCCCCACGACCTCGCACTGCTCCACCTGGGGATTCGTCATGAGGAACTCCTCGATTTCCCGGGGATAGATGTTTTCGCCTCCGCGGATGATCATGTCCTTGAGGCGTCCGGTGATCTTGTAGTACCCGTCCTCGTCCACCTCGCCGATGTCTCCCGAATGGAGCCATCCGTCCTTGTCGATTGCCTTTGCGGTCTCCTCCGGCATCTTGTAGTAGCCCTTCATCACCAGGTATCCGCGGCAGCAGATTTCGCCCGGCGTATTCGGGGGGACCGTCTCCCCCGTCTCGGGGTCGATGATCTTGACCTCGACGTGCGGCTGGACTGTTCCGACCGTGTTGACGCGGTGTTCCAGGGTCTCGTGGGTGCCTGACATGATGAAGACCGGGGACGATTCGGTGAGGCCGTATGGAATCGTGATTTCCGGCATGTGCATCTCGGTGATGACACGCTGCATCAGCTCGGTGGGGCAGAGGGAGCCGGACATGATTCCCGTGCGGAGGCTTGACATGTCGAACATCTTGAACATCGGGTGGTTCAGCTCGGCATAGTACATCGTGGGCACGCCGTAGGTGGCCGTGGCCTTCGCCTTCTGGATTGACGCCAGGACGACCAGCGGGTCGAACTGCTCGCACATGACCAGGGTGCCGCCGTGGGAGAAGACGGCCATCACGCCAAGGACACAGCCAAAACAGTGGAAGAGAGGGACGGGGACGCAGACGCGGTCGTTCCGCGTGAGCTCCTGGCGCTCCCCGATGTAGAAGCCGTTGTTCAGGATGTTGCGGTGCGTGAGCATCACGCCCTTCGGGAAGCCGGTCGTCCCGGAGGTGTATTGCATATTGACCACATCGTGGTTCGAAATCCCCTTCTTGGCCTCCAGAAGGACATCGTCGGAGACAGACTCCCCAAGCTGGAAGAGCTCGGAGGAGGTGTACATGCCACGGTGCTTCTCCTGGCCGATGTAGACGACATACTTGAGGAAGGGAAGGTTCTCGCTCTTCAGGTAGCCGCGGGGGCAGGTCTTCAGCTCGGGGACAAGCTCGTTGACAATGTCGACGTAGGAGACGTCGCGCTGCCCGTCGACAATCGCGAGCATGCGCATGTCGGACTGCTTGAGGACATACTCGACCTCGTGGATCTTGTAGTTCGTGTTGATGGTGACCAGGACCGCGCCAATCTTGGCGGTGGCAAACATGAAGGTCAGCCACTCGGGAACGTTCCTGGCCCATACGCCGATGTGGTCGCCACGCCTGATGCCAATCGCCAGAAGACCCTTCGCCAAATCGTCGGAACGCTGGTAGAAGTCCTTGTAGGACCAGCAAAGATCCCGGTCGGGATACATGATGAACGGCCAGTCGGGCTGCTTCGCGACCAGGTCGTCGAAGAACTCGCCGATTGTCTTCTCGGAGAAGAGTTGTTCGTCGTAAATGCTCATTTCGAAGGGGTAAGTCAGACGTGGAATTGTGCCATATATATGCATAACATATTGAATATCAACAAGTTATGCATAATCTGCGGAACTCTGCGGCTAGTGTGGCGCGTAGACGACGGCGAGGATTTTCGCGACCTTGCCGCCAGCCGCATGGACATGGTGCGGGACGATGGAGTCGTAGTAGATGCTCTCGCCGGCCTTGACGTGGAAGATCTTGCGTCCGTAGTCGATTTCCAGTTCTCCCTCGAGGACATACATGAACTCCTCGCCTTCATGTGAGGAGACCTCGTAGGAGCTGTTTTCCGGAGGGTTGACCTCGATGATGAAGGGTTCCATGTTGCGGTCGGCCTTGTTTGCGGCCAGCGCATGGAAGACCAGCCCGTTCTTGTCGCCGGCTCCGACGAAGCGCACGCCCTCGTCGCCGCCCTTTGATGGGGAGGAGACGACCGGCCCCGCCACCGTGGCGTCGTCCAGGAATGTCCCCAGACGGCATCCCAGGCCCCTTGCAATCTTCAGGAGCGGGGTGAGGGACGTGGCGACGTCTCCCGCCTCGATTTTCTGAATCTGCTCCACGGGCAGGCCGCATCTTTCGCTGAGCTCCTCGACTGTGACGCTGCGAAGCTCGCGCAGACCCTTGATCTTCGCGCCGACATGGTTGTTTGCTGGCATGATTCTATATCTCCTTAAAGTTGACCTACGTCATGTGCTGCGCGTGGAAGGCGCCTCCAGGGAGGCCTTCCTCCGCGCATTTCATCCTCGGGAAAACGGCAATCTCGTAAAACGGGTTAATATAAGCTTTCCGCACGAGCCTACAGTCACCGGGGAATCCCTGGAGGCAAAGGAAATGCGGCGGAAAAAGCGTCCCAGGCGCCCCCGCAATTTCCATGTTGCGCCGCGCTCCCTGGATTCCCTGCCATGGCCCAGTGGGTTTATATTTTGCGATGTCTCTGAATTATCCAACAACTCCCTCTTTTTTGAACATCATGGACTGGAATACGATTGGCTGGGTTGATTTGCAGGTGAATGGCCACAACGGCGTGGACTTCTCGTCCCCCGAGCTTACTGAAGATGGCGTCGTCAAGGTAGTGGAGGAGCTGGCGGATGCCGGCACGGAGGTGTTTCTGCCCACGGTCGTCACCTCGTCCGAGGCTCTCTACCGCCGCAACCTCCCCCTGATCAAACGTGCGGTGGAACGCCACGGCCTTGGAATGCACATTCCAGGAGTCCACCTGGAGGGGCCCATGATTACCTCCGTGGGCTCCCACGAACCAACCTTGCTGAAGGAATGCAGCGCCGAAAACGTGCGTCTCTATGACGAAATCTCCGAGGGGTTCATACGGGTCCTCACGCTTTCGGCTGACGCGCCGGGCGCGCCGGAGGCAATCGCCGAGGCGATATCCCTGGGAATCGTCCCCAGCGCAGGACATCATCTCGCACACTACGCGGACATACACCGCGCCGCAGACGCGGGATGCGCACTCCTCACGCACCTGGGAAACGCATGCCCGAATCTCCTTGAACGGCATGACAACCCGCTCCTGGCGGGACTCGCCGAAGACAGGATGACCGCGATGATCATCACGGACGGACACCACCTGCCGGCGGACCTGGTCAAGATCATATTGAGGGTGAAGGGTGCAGACAGGACAATTGTCACCAGCGACGCCTGTTCCCTCTGCGGGCTGCCTCCGGGAAACTACCGGCTGTGGGGCAACAACGCCGTCCTCACCCCCGAGGGCAAACTCTGGAATCCCGAGAAGAATTGCCTGGTCGCCGCCGCACGGACCATGAGGGACTGCATGGATTTCCTCAAATCCCTCAATGTCCTGACTGACGAGGAGCTGCTCAAGGTCGGCCGCGACAATCCGCTTCGGCTGCTGAAAATCGCGCCCTGAGCGGCTCGCGGGGCGGGGCGGAACAGCCCGGCAATGGTGTCCTGCATGGGCTTCGGAAGTCGGCCCGAGCCCCCTGCCAGGAACTATATTAAGCGGATTTTGCCCGAGCAGGGTCTTTTTACGCAAGCCATTCAACGAATATCTCCTGAGGAGGAGCCAATGCCGAAGCGCGCAGACATCAAGAAGGTCATGATAATCGGGAGTGGTCCAATCATCATTGGACAGGCTTGCGAGTTCGACTATTCAGGCACCCAGGCCTGCAAGGCACTGAAGAGCCTTGGATACGAAATCGTCCTGGTGAACTCCAATCCTGCGACGATTATGACCGATCCGAGCACCGCCGACCACACCTACATCGAGCCCCTGAATGCGGAGCGGATGGAGGAGATTATCGCAAAGGAACGCCCCGATGCGCTCCTGCCCAATCTCGGCGGCCAGAGCGCGCTGAACCTCTCCAGCGAATTGGCGGAACGGGGCGTTCTGGCCCGCTATGGCGTAAAGGTGATTGGCGTCCAGATTGACGCAATCAAGCGCGGCGAAGACCGCGAGGCCTTCAAGGAGACCATGAACTCCCTGGGCGTCCAGATGGCTCCCAGCCGAATCATCCACACCGTTGACGAGGCGATGCAGGCCGCGAAGGAGATAGGCTTCCCCGTGGTCGTGCGCCCTGCGTATACGATGGGCGGCACTGGCGGCGGCTTCTGCTACAACACCGAGGAACTCCAGACCATTGTGAACCGCGGCCTCCAGGCGTCGATTGTCCACGAATGCCTCATCGAGGAGTCGTTGCTGGGGTGGGAGGAGCTGGAGCTCGAGATTGTGCGTGACTCCAAGGGGCGGATGATCACCGTCTGCTTCATCGAGAATGTCGACCCCGTCGGAGTGCATACGGGCGACTCCTTCTGCACGGCCCCAATGCTGACCATCTCCCAGGATGTCCAGAAGAAGATGCAGGAGATTGCCTACCGCGTCGTCGAGGGGATTGGCGTCATTGGCGGCACGAATGTCCAGTTTGCGCGGAATCCGCGTGACGGGCGGATTGTCATCATCGAGATCAATCCCAGGACCAGCCGTTCCAGTGCGCTGGCCTCGAAGGCGACGGGGTTCCCGATTGCGTATGTGTCGGCGCTGCTGGCGGCAGGCGTCACCCTTGACGAACTGCCATACTGGCGTGACGGATCCCTGGACAAGTACACCCCGAGTGGCGACTACGTGGTGGTGAAGTTTGCCAGGTGGGCATTTGAGAAGTTCCGCGGCGTCCAGGACAGACTTGGCACCCAGATGAGGGCCGTGGGCGAAGTCATGAGCATTGGCAAGACCTACCGCGAGGCCTTCCAGAAGGCGATTCGTTCTCTGGAGGGTTCCACCTCGGGACTGGGATTCTACAAGAATCTCCACGAAAAGACCCTTGACGAGCTGCTCGTGATGCTGAGGGAGCCGACAAGCTACCGCCAGTTCGCAATGTACGAGGCGCTGAAGAAGGGCGCGACCATCGAACAGCTCCAGAGCCTCACCTTCATCAAGCGGTATTTCCTGGAGGAGATGAAGGCGCTGGTTGACGAGGAGCTGGCTATTATCGCAAGCAAGGAGGCGGGGATTTCGGACGAGCTGCTCGTCCAGGCCAAGAAGGACGGCTTCAGCGACAAGTATCTCTCGCAGCTTCTTGGAGTCGACGAGGACTCCGTCCGCCGCCGTCGGGAGGCTCTTGGGGTGACCGAGGGCTGGGAGGCGGTCCCTGTTTCAGGCGTCGATGACGCGTGCTACTGGTTCAGCAGCTATAACCTTCCCGAGGACAAGTCCGTCGCATCCCCGAATCCCAGGAAGGTGATGGTGCTTGGCGGCGGTCCCATCCGGATCGGGCAGGGCATTGAGTTCGACTACTGCTGCGTCCACGCGGCGAAGGAGCTTCGCGCCCTTGGCTACGAGACCATCATGGTGAACTGCAATCCGGAGACGGTCTCCACGGACTACGACACCAGCGACAAGCTGTACTTCGAGCCCCTCACCCTGGAGGACGTCTTGGCAATCTACCGCAAGGAGAAGCCCCTCGGGGCAATCGTCCAATTCGGCGGCCAGACCCCGCTGAATCTTGCCGACAGCCTCCAGAAGAACGGAGTGCACATTCTCGGGACGCCACCTGCCACCATCGACATGGCTGAGGACCGCGACCTTTTCCGGAAGATGATGGACAAGATGGGGATTCCCATGCCCGAATCCGGCATGGCGTCAAACCTTGACGAGGCGATGTCGATTGCCACCAGGATTGGGTTCCCGGTGATGGTTCGCCCGTCGTTTGTGCTGGGCGGCCGTGGAATGGAGGTTGTCCACGACGAGGAGATGCTCCGGGAGTATGTCCTCAAGGCGGAGGAGGAGGTCTCCCCTGACCGTCCGATTTTGATCGACCGCTTCCTGGGGGATGCGCTTGAGGCGGAGGCCGACGCAATCAGCGATGGCACCGACGCATTTGTCCCCAGCGTGATGGAGCACATTGAGCTGGCCGGCATCCATTCTGGCGACTCCGCGTGCGTGATTCCGCCTCCCACCATGGGGGACAAGGTGGAGTCGCAAATCAAGGACATCACCCGTCGGATTGCCATTGAGATGGGTGTCGTCGGCCTGATGAATGTCCAGTTTGCAATCTGCCAGGGCAAGGTCTATGTAATCGAGGCGAATCCGCGTGCATCCCGTACGGTTCCCCTGGTTTCAAAGGTCTGTGGAATCTCAATGGCGCGCCTGGCCACCGACGTGATGATGGGCAAGAAGCTCTCCGAACTGAATCTGAAGGAGCGCAAGATCCCCCACTTCGGGGTCAAGGAGGCTGTCTTCCCATTCCCGATGCTCCCGGAGGTCGACCCGGTCCTCGGGCCCGAAATGAGGTCCACGGGCGAAGTCCTGGGGATTTCAAAGGACCTGGGGCTGGCATTCTTCAAGGCCGAGGAGGCTGCGAAGCCGCCTCTGCCAACCAGGGGGACTGTCCTCATCACGGTCGCCCCAAGGGACCACCAGGCAATCCTGCCCGCCGCACGGCAGTTCGTAGCCGACGGATTGCAGCTACTTGCAACCGAAGGCACTCTCAAGAGCCTCGAGGCCGCGGGAATCCCCGCAAAGGCCGTCTTCAAAATCAACGAGGGGCGTCCAAACATCCTCGATGAACTCAAGAACGGACACATCCAGCTTGTCATCAACACCCCAATCGGAAAGGAGTCGAAGATTGACGACTCCTACATTCGCAAGAATGCAATCAAATACGGGGTTCCTTACTTCACAACTGTTGCAGCCGCATTAGCTTGCGCTAATGGCATCCACGCCAAGCTCAACGGCGCCGACGGGGTTCTCTCAATACAGGAGTATGGAAGGTAGAGAGTAGGGAGAAGGGAGAAGGGAGGAGTGCATGGCTGGCGCGCTTGGGCGCGCCTAGCACGGCCGAATTGCCGTGCGTTGCCTGTGTGTGGCTCCCTCCTCCCTCCTCTCTACTATCAACGGACGCCCACTGCATAGTGTCCACGCACTACTTTCATCTCCCTCCTCTCTCCTCCCTACTATCAACGGACGCCCACTGCATAGTGGCCACGCACTACTTTCTTCTCCCTCCTCTCTCCTCTCTACTTTTCCTATGTCTACAACACTTCTTGTTTTGGCTGCTGGCATGGGCAGCCGTTATGGTGGCATCAAGCAGATGGATCCCATTGGTCCTGATGGCGAGTTCATTCTCGACTACTCCGTCTATGATGCATGGCGTGCTGGCTTCAGCAAAGTTGTCTTCATCATCAGGGAGGAGTTGGAGGAGCCATTGCGCGAGCACTTTGGCAGCAACCTTGACGGCAAGCTTGAGGTCGAGTATGTTGTCCAGAGCCTTGACAAGCTTCCCGAGGGCTTCAAGACTCCTGCGACCAGGAAGAAACCCTGGGGCACTGGGCATGCCATCTGGTGTGCCCGCGAGGCGATCCACGAGTCCTTTGCAATGGTGAATGCCGACGACTTCTACGGGAAGGAGTCATTTGCCGAGATGGCGTCGCTTCTGGCGTCTCCCGACTTCAACGACACCACCTGTGGGATAGTCGCCTTCCGTCTCAACAACACCCTTTCCGAGAACGGCAGCGTTTCCCGTGGCATTTGCGCCGTGGAGAATGGTCTTTTGACGGACGTGGTCGAGCGTACGACAATTGAGGCGTTGCCTGGCGGGCGTGCCCGTTACCTGAACGATGACGGGAGTTGGACTGAGCTGACGGGCGACGAGCCCACCTCGATGAACCTTTGGGGCTTCCCCGCCTCCCTTTTCCCCGAGCTGGATGCCCAGTTGAAGGAGTTCCTTGCGGCCAACATCCAGGAGCCGAAGAAGGAATTCTTCATTCCCACGGTTGTCAACACCCTCATCAAGGAGCGTGGCTGGAAATCACTTGTCCGCACCAGTCCTGAGAAGTGGTTTGGCATGACCTACTCCGAGGACCGCCAGATTGTCTTGGACCAGGTGAAGAGCCTTACAGCGCAGGGAGTCTATCCTGAGAGGCTCTGGCGCTAGAGTTGTCTTGGGCGCGTGCCCAGGTTTTTGTCGTTAGATTTCACAAAGGACGGGAATAAACCAATGTCGGTAGAACTTCTTGAGAAGCTGAGTCATGTTGCGTCGCACTTTGATTTGCGTGGCGTCCTAGTCGATGTGGAGCCGTGGGGTTCTGGGCACATCAACAACACCTACCGGTTGACGGTCGACCAGAGCGGGCTTCCTGTCCACTACATTCTCCAGGGAATCAACCAGAATGTCTTCCCGAATGTGCCGAAGCTGATGGAGAACATCCAGCGTGTCACCAGGCATATTGCATCGAAGAATCCCGGGGATTCCCGTGCGAGCCTGACGCTTGTAAATGCCGACAACGGCGAACCATTCTGGCGCGACGAGGACGGCTCCTGCTACCGCGTCTACCTCTTCATCGAGGGCGCAAGCACCGTCGACGCAGTCTCCTCCCCTGAGCAGGCATACCAGGCGGCGCGGGCATTCGGCGCATTCCAGTGCGCGCTGGCCGACCTGCCGGGAGGCCCCCTCTTCGAGTCTATCGTGGACTTCCACCACACCCCGAAGCGCTTCCAGAAGTTCCTGAAGGTGCTGAAGGAGGACAAGCTTGGCCGCGCGGCGCTCTGCAAGGCTGAAATCGACTTCGCCCTGGCACACGAAAAGGAGTGTTCCGTGGTGGTGGACAGGCTGGCGGACGGGAGGCTTCCCTCCAGAGTCACGCACAACGACACCAAGATCAACAACGTCATGCTCGATGACAAGTCGGGCGTCGGCGTCTGTGTAATCGACCTGGACACATGCATGCCTGGAAGCGTCCTCTACGACTTCGGCGACGAAATCAGGACCACCACGGCTACCGCCGCCGAGGACGAAAGGGACCTCTCGAAGGTCAAGTTCGACCTCGACCTCTACGACGCCCTCGTAAATGGATATCTTTCGACTGCGGGCGGCTTCCTGACCGACGAGGAAAAACGCCTCCTCCCGTTCTCGGGAATCCTCCTTACATTCGAGTGCGGACTCCGTTTCCTCACCGACTTCCTGGAAGGGGATGTCTACTTCAAGATTCACCGTGACGGGCACAACCTCGACCGCTGCCGCACGCAGTTCGAGCTCGTCCGCCAGATGGAGACGTGTTTTCCGCATCCCTAGGCGGCGCCGCGCAATTTCCAATCCCACAGACACCTCACCCCACAACCATCTAGACAAATGAACCACGAATTTCCTCTAGTTGCTCCGAAGACCGTCCCCGTTCTGGATCCAGGCTTCCGCCCGCCCGTGCTGGCGAACCGCGCGTTTGTCGAGGCCGTGAATGCGTCTGGATGCGGGGTTCCGTGCCTGATCGCAGTCGAGCGCGACCGCGGACGCGTCTCCCGCTTCGACACAGTCGTCTACGACATGAAGCATCCTGCGGCCGCCGGCAACTTCTTCTACATTGAGCGCCTTGTCAAGTTCCTGCTTTGGCAGTTTGGCGGCTGGAAGGTGACCATCCACGCCCCCGAATGCCTGGTCAGCTATCTGAAGAGCTGCTACTGCGACACCGGCATCCGCCGCTTTGACGCACAGTTCTGGGGCGACTTCACCTACGAGAAGACGATGACCTTCGTCTACGCGCCGACTCCCGATGACGTGCCCGCCGAAAACAACGGCGCCGGCGCGGCGGTGAAGCTGGACTGGGAAGGATGGCGCATCGGCTTCGACCTGGGCGCCTCCGACGAGAAGGTGGCAGTCGTCAAGGACGGAAAGCTTGCCCTCAAGGATGACGGCGAGCCGCTGCTTTCGGCGGAGTATGTCTGGGATCCGAAGCCCCAGACCGACATCCAGTACCACTACGACCGCATCAACTTCGTCCTCAAGGAGGCCGAGAAGGCAATCCACTCCGTGGACCCGGGCGCGAAGATCCGCGGCATTGGCGGCTCCTCGGCGGGAGTCTTCGTCGACGGGCGCGCGCGCAACGTCTCCCTCTTCCGCGGAATCACTCCGCGCAGCCGTTTTGATGCGGAGGCCGCCCCGATCTTCAAGGAAATCCAGAAGCAGTGGGGAATCCCCCTGCGCCTCGAGAACGACGGCGACGTCACGGCACTTGCGGGCGCCATCGCCCTCCAGGAGGGCGCAGTCCTCGGCATCGCGATGGGGTCAAGTCTTGCCGCCGGATATGTGGACGACCAGATGACAATCAAGGGATGGATGAACGAACTCGCCTTCGCCCCGGTCGACTACAATCCCGAGGCCGCGATGGACGAATGGTCCCACGACATCGGAGTCGGCGCGAACTACTTCTCGCAGCAGGCCGTCGGCAGGCTCATCCCCCTGGCGGGCATCGAAATGGATGACATTCCCGTGGACGCGCTTCCGCTGCGCCTGAAGAGGGTCCAGGAGCTTATGGCGAAGGGCGATGAACGCGCACGCAAGATCTACGAGACCATCGGCGTCTACTTTGGCTATACCGTGGCGGAATACTGCTCCTTCTATCCGGTGATCAAGCACCTCGAGGTGCTGGGGCGCGTCGTCTCCGGCGAAGGCGGCCAGATCATCCTCGACATGGCACGCAAGGTCCTCCGCGAGGAGTTCCCCGAACTGGCGGACATCCATTTCTACGAACCCTCCGAGCGCGAAAAGCGCCACGGGCAGGCCGCAGCCGCCGCATCTCTCCCGGAGTGCTAAGCCTCGGGAGAGGCAATTCCAGCAAACAGTCACAAAGGAGCTTCTGACATGGCATTTTCCGAAGGCGAAAGAAACGACTTCATCCAGGAGTCTCTGTCGCAGGGCATGAGTCTCTCGGAACTCCAGGACCAGCTCGCGCAACGCTTCGGCATCCACATGACCTACATGGAATTGCGGATGCTGACCTCCGAACTCCAAGTCAACTGGGAGAAGCAGGACGAAAAGGCGGTCAGGTCAAAGGGACTACCCGAAACCAAGGCCGACGCCACTCCGACGCGGAGCCTTCCCCCAGAGGAGGATCGCCCCGACGCCGGGTATGATGAAGCCGCCGAACCCGTTGACGAGACCACAACACAGGACGCCCCCGCAAAGGACGACGGCGTCATCCGCGGAAAGACGACCGTCGAGGTCAGCAAGGTCGTTCGGCCGGGGGCCGCGCTCTCAGGCAAGGTTTCCTTCGGCTCAGGAGCAAGCGGCGAGTGGTATCTCGACCAATACGGACGAATCGGGTTCACGCCCGACGAAGGCTCCGCCAACCCCGATCAGCAGGACGCACAGGAATTCCAGTCCGCCCTGCAGGCCGAAATGCAAAAGATGGGATACTGATTGCCAGGGGCAAGGTGGAGGACGGTGGATGCCCGCCCGAAAATGGGGGCGCACCTCTTCCGCCTCCCGTCGGCAATGCCTGCCCCGCCAGAATCGTTCTGTCTTTGTAAGTTGTTCTGGTGCAAGTAGTTACATTGTCAGATGCGCAGTCAGGACGCCTAGCCGCAAATACCAACAGCAAATTCTCCCAAATACCTGTTTTTACATCCTTAAAAATGGTTAACGCTCTCAACAAGTCCACCTGGTTCAAGGGTCGTCGTGGCCCTGTCCTTCTCGTCATCATGGATGGTGTCGGCTATGGCAAGTATGCCGACGGCGACGCGGTCAAATCCGCCTACACTCCCCATCTCGACTGGTTTCTGGCGAATTGCCCCAACACGAAGCTGAAGGCCCACGGGGTTGCCGTTGGCCTGCCCAGCGATGCTGACATGGGCAACTCCGAGGTCGGCCACAACGCGATGGGCGCGGGCCGTGTCTTCGACCAGGGTGCGAAGCTCGTCTCCAACTCCATTTCCTCGAAGAAGATGTTCTCCGGCCAGGGATGGCGCGAAATCTCCGACAATGTCAAGAAGAACAATTCGACCCTGCATTTCATCGGCCTCTTCAGCGACGGCAATGTCCACTCCCATATCGACCACCTGAAGGCGATGATGGAGCACGCCGCGGAGGAGGGCATCTCGCGCAGCCGAGTCCATATTCTCCTGGACGGACGGGATGTCGGCGAGACAAGCGCCCTCGACTACGTAATCCCCTTCGAGAAGTTCCTTGAGGGACTCCGGGAAAAGGGGTGTGACGCCAGGATTGCCTCCGGCGGCGGCAGAATGTACATCACGATGGACAGGTACAACGCCAACTGGGCGATGGTCGAGCGCGGATGGAAGACACATGTCCTCGGCGAAGGGCGCCTCTTCCACAGCGCCCAGGAGGCAATCGAGACCCTGCGCAGGGAGACCCACGCAATCGACCAGGATTTGGGCGCATTCGTAATCGAAGGCGATGACGGCAAGCCAGTCGGCACAATCCAGGACGGGGACTCCGTGGTCTACTTCAACTTCAGGGGCGACCGCGCCATCGAAATCTCAGAGGCATTCGAGGGGGGCGATGACTTCAACCGCTTCGACCGCATCCGCGTCCCAAAGGTCTGCTACGCCGGCATGATGCAGTATGACGGCGACCTCCATATCCCGAAACGCTACCTGGTCAGCCCCCCCGCAATCGACCGCACCAGCGGGGAATACCTCGCCGCGACGGGGGTCACTACGTTCGCATGCTCGGAGACCCAGAAGTTCGGTCATGTCACATACTTCTATAATGGAAACAAGTCCGGGTACATTGACGAAAAGCTCGAGAAGTATGTGGAGATCCCCTCTGATATCGTGCCCTTCGAGCAGCGCCCCTGGATGAAGGGAGCCGAAATCACCGACGCGCTCATCGAGGCGGTCAAGAGCGGGAAATACCGCAACATCAGGTGCAACTACCCCAATGGCGACATGGTGGGCCACACGGGGGTCTTCCAGGCAGTCCGCATCGGTGTCGAGGCGGTCGACCTCTGCCTCGGACGTCTCAAGGCCGCCATCGACGAGGCCGGAGGCGTCATGGTCATCACCGCAGACCACGGCAATGCCGACGACATGATCGAGCACGCCAAGGACGGGTCGCCAAAGCTCGGCGAGGATGGAGCCCCGAAGGTCAAGACCAGCCACTCCCTCAACCCAGTCCCATGCATCATCTACGACCCGGAGTATAAGGGCGACTACCAGAAGGAGCTCAGGGAGGGACTCGGAATCTCCTCAATCGCGGCGACAATCATGAATCTTCTCGGCTACGAAGCACCGGAAGACTACGATCCGTCCGTCATCAAGCACTAAGGACAGACACTGAGGACACAAAAAAAGGGCTGTTGCCTCTTCCTCTTCGCGAGGTTGTTGCAGCAGCCCCTTTTCTTTGGCGGCTTTTCTCCTCAGACGGTCTTTGCCTCCCTGCGTTCCTCGTCCCAGTGGAATGGGACGGCTTTCCCGTTGAGGCGTATTTCCGCGGGCTTCCGGGGGAGGGCGATGGTAGCCTGCCAGGTCTTGACGGCTGAATCCTTGGGCTGGTTGATTGTCAGTTCAACGATGCCGTCCTTGACCTGGGCCTCGATATTGGTGAGGGCGTAGACTCCCTTCTGGAAGTCGAAGGTGACCCCGTCGTCCTCGTAGAGGGCGCCAGTCGCGGGGCGTTCCGTCGGGAAGATATAGAGTTCGACGGTGTCCAGCGGTTTTTCGTGGCGATATTGCATGACCGGGCCGAAGGGGATTACGGCGCCCTGGCGGACAAAGAGGGCGCCGCCACGGTCCTCAGGCCAGTCACAGCGGATGGTCTGGTTTCCTTCGTAGACGACTCCGCTCCAGAAGTCCTTCCATTCTCCTTCGGGCAGGTAGATTTCGTGCTTGTAGATTCCCACGAGCAGGTCGCGTCCCAGAAGGTATTCGTTAAGAATCTCCCGGCACATCCTGTCATCCTGGAATTCCAGTGTGAGCGGCCTCATCAATGGGACGGACGTCTGTGTGGTTTCGTATGCGCTGGTGTAGATGTACGGGATGAGCCTTGAACGCAGGTTTGCGTAGAAGTGGTGCATCTTGTGGAGCTTTTCACCCTGCAGCCACGGCATGCGGAAATAGGTCCAGCTGTTGATTTGGCTCCAGGGCTGGAGATATCCGAAGTGGATTCCCTCCTCCTGCATGACCTCCATGTCGTTGGTCGCCCAGCTGTGTCCGACCATGGAGGTATTGAGCATGGCCCCCAGGGTCTCCAGCCGTCCTCCCGTGTCGCCGGTCCAGGTTCCCGCCCAGCTCTGGAAGCCGACCCACCCTGAAGGCGTGAAGACCACGGGCCTGCGGTTGGTGTAGTTGGCAAATCCCTCCCACATCTGGCGTGCGTAGAGCAGGGGGTAGAGGTTGTGCATTTCCGCGTCAAGCATTCCATTGCCGTAGACGCGGTCCGGGTGGGTGCAGACCTGGAATGCCCCGTCCTGCTTGAAGAAGTCCGCGCCCCAGTCCACGAACTTCTTCAGGTGCTCGAACCATGCCTCGTCCTTCCTGGTGATGGTGTCGGCGTATCGCGGTCCTGCAAAGTGGAGATCCAGCTCCGCCAATTCGTCAAATGTCGGCGCATTCCTGTCATCCTGTCCGGTTGTCTCTGCGGCGATTTTCCGTTCTTCCTCGTATGAGAGGTCGTATTCGTTGCAGAGCCAGAGTTCCAGGTGGAAGCCCATTCGCTTGAGCGCCTTGATGAAGGTGTGGTCGCACTTCTTCTGCCAGTCAGGCAGGGGGAATCGCTCTGTGCTCCAGCTCTTTTCAAGCGACAGGTCGTAGCTTGACTCCATCCAGCCCGGCTCCAGTCCGATGAGGTCGCAGGGAATGCCCTCCCTGCGGAAATTCAACGCGTCGCTCAAGACCTCCGCGTCATTGGCCTGGGTGCGGCATATATACCAGAGGCCGAATGCCCATTCTGGCGGCAGCTTGGGCTTGCCTGAAAGGAGGGTGTACTGCTGGAGGAGCTCCTTGAAGGTGGGCGCCGCCAGAAGATAGAAGTCCACCACAGCCCGCTCGTCCTTCCAGAGGAAGGTGTCGGGATGCGTCTTGCACATGTCGAAGACTACGCAATGGGTGGAATTCACCACGACACCATAGCCCTTGGTGGACATGAAGAAGGGGACGGGTGCGTAGGAGGAGACGTTGGAGACCCAGCAGATGGCCTTCTGCCCCCGATGGTATAGGCGTTTTCGCGTCTGGTCGCCGAAACCAACCCAGTCTTCATCCTTGTCTGCCTGGAAGGATGTCTGCGCGGCCTTCTTCGACAAGACCAGATCGGTCATCTTCAGCAGGGTCTTCCCCTTTGCGTCAATGCAGGTCAGCAGTCCGCTTGCGGTATCGCAGCGGATGGTGAGCGCATCCGTCGACCAGGAAACAGCCCCGGGTTCCCCGGTTTCCCTCCGGGGGGAAATCTCCGCTGGCTCCTGGATGAAGTGATAGCGGTTCAGTCCAGTGTCCTCGAAGTCGCGGTGCTTCGGAAAGATCTGGATGCGGGCAATGGCGTCGGTGAGAAAGCGCACGCGAACCTGCGTGCCGCTGTCGGTGGTGAAGACAGGCATGAATAGTGTGTGGAAAACAAGTTGTCGCTCTTCCTTGACGTGGGCTTCAAGCCATGGCCACGGCGAAGCGGGGGAGTGAAGGGCGGGGGGTGAGGTGTGGAGTCCTGGAGCGGAAAGTGCGGCCGGAGTCGCCTTGAGGCCACTCGCGATACGCAACTTCCCACACTATAACCGCCCTGCCGAGCCACCTCGTCAGGAAGCAATCAAAAAAGAGGGTGCCGTCTGCTATCGGTCGAAATGGAAGGTGTATCCGGAGAGGCCAAGCTTGGCGGGATTTCTTGCCTCGGTGTATTCCTCGTAGCTGGAGCCGCAATGGGTAACGATGGATTCGACATGCCCGTCGGGGAAGATGGTGTTGACTTTGCCTTCGTGGACGCCTGTCCAGACTGCAAAATATGTGCCCGGGGGCAGGTAGTTCTCAAAGCCTATGTAGTAGCCCCGCTTGGGGACGGCGGTGCAGGTGCCCTCGCCAATCCACAGCACACGGCTGGGCTGCACGATCTTGTCCATCACGAAACTGAAACCGAACTTTCCGTCGCCGGGCGGGTTGTCCGCGAAGCGGTTCATGCAGTAGCGCGTCCACTGGAAGGGTGCCCAGCGTCCGGCCGCCGTCCCCTCGTTCAGCCAGGAGGTGGTGTGGTATGACCGCATGGTATCGTCGTTGTCCACGGGGCATTTGAAGGAGAGTCCAGTCAGTCCTCCTGCGGCATATTCCACCAGGATTCCTCCCCACCAGGGGTTGTAGTCGCCGCCGCCTTCCCAGTCTGCGGTGTAGGTGAAGGTGGAGCCTGTCCCGAGGCAGCGTCCGTCATATTCGTCCACATACATCAGATAGTAAAGCCCAATCTGCTTCTGGTTGTTTACGCAACTGATGCAGCGCGCCCTCGCACGTGCCTTGCTCAATGCGGGCAACAGCATGGAGGCCAGGATGGCGATGATTGCTATCACGACCAGCAGTTCAATCAGGGTGAATCTTGAATGCCTCATTTTTCTCTTCCTCTTTTTCGTTGTGCAGGAATGCAATGATTCCTTCCCGTCGGAAATAAACCGATTATTCAATTATGGGTCTTTTCAGGGAAAAAACAAGGCGCTCTTCCAGGATTTGCGATGCTATGTGCCTCTTCAAGAGGAAATGCATTGCCAAGCGTAGTGGAACTACATGGGGTTGGAAAGTGGGTTAAAGTATCCTCCCTGCGTGAGATTCCAGGATTCCTGGAGGTGGCTGGAGATTCCCCGACCACGCATCAACACATTTTCTCGCTTCGGTTTCAACTGCTTCTTTTTCAGAGATATGAGACTTATTTACATCTTCCTTTGCGTCCTCCTCTCCGTCACTGCATTGTCCCGCGAGACCCTGAGTCTGGACTTCAGGCGGGACAGGAGCGCGGTCGTCAACGGCATCGCGTTCGCCCCGGAGGGAACAATCGAACCCAATGGATTTCTTGCCGTAGGCGCAAAGGGTTTTTCTATCCCTGCGGCGACTCTCTTCGGCGGCGACCAGGGGACGCTTCTCTTCCAGTGCCGCTTTGACAAGGCACAGCCACCCCTGGACACTCTCCGGAATCTGGTGAACATCCGGACAAAAAGCCGGCTGACGGCTGGATTCCACTATTTCTCGGATGGACGGCTGGTCTTTTCCTTCACAGACCGCGACAAGTCATACGGAATGGATTTCAAGGAGCTACTGGAGCCAGGCCGCGACTACCGCCTGGGGTTTTCCTGGGACGGAAACAAGGTGCGCGTCTATCTGGATGGGCGTGTGGTAGGGGAGGGCGAACAGCCGCTGCCAATGGAGAGACTGGGCAACCTGAACGTCGGACCATATTCCGATGCCTGGATTGGAACGTCGCCTTGGTGCGACGATACACATCTCCAGACTATCCAGACCTTCGACACGGCATTGACGCCACAGCAGGTGGCAGAACTCTCCGGCGTGGAATTCCAGCCTCTGGTGAAAACCCACCCCATGCGAATCTCAATTCCGCCAGTCCCACATAATGCCGATGCGCCAGACGGAGACGGACACCTGACGGAGAATGCCTGGCAGTTCGCCGCTTCATTCCCACGGCTGGTGCAGGGAACCTTTCCGCTGGAGTCGGGGGCACTCCCTCCACACCAGTTCATGCTGCTGTATGACGACGAGAATCTCTACATCGGATTCCTGACGCACTTCCCGCCGCATCTCCCCTTCGTGGAGGGCGATCCCCGCACCGACGACAAGGAACCCGAGGTCTGGGGTAGCGAGTCCGTGGAATTCTATGTCGAAACAGACGCGGTCTACCGTTTCGCCGGAAACATGGCGGGAGGATTCTGCGAAATGCGGGGAAGCGATGCCGCCTGGGATGGCCTCTGGAGCTTCCGGGGCACACGGTCGATGAAAATCGATGACTCCATCGTATGGGAAGGCGAAATGGTCATCCCATGGAAAACCATCGGGCTGGACGGCCCGCCCCGGAGGAATCTCCGCGTCAATTGCTGCCGCTCCTGGAAGCTCCCGGATTTCGGACAGCATTCCTCATTCGCCGTGGACGGAGAGGGATATACCCCCGACGCCATGATCGAGGCATGCTTCGGCCCCTGCGCCACCCTGCAAGTCCGTGAGCATTCCAACCCAAACGACGGCGAATATCGCCAGGATTTCACCGTTTGCAGCACCAGGGGCGGAAAGGTGACATACGACATCTCCGTTGGAAAGCTGGATGGTTCCGCCGTCCCAATCTCGCTCTACAGCCGCACATGGACGCTGCCCCCGAACGAATTGCGCGAGGAACTCATTGACGCCACAATCGGATACGCCGACTACGATTGCATTGTCTATACGCTCTCCGAAAACGGCGATGTCGCCCTGCGCCAAATCGTCCCGTACAAGTTGAATGACTCCTTCATGACGCTGACGCCTCTCTTCTTCCAGGGAAAGTTCCGCGTCCAATTGAAGGAGGCCGTCATGAAGAGCAAGCTTGGGGAGGATTTCAGGGGGGAACTCCAGCTGCTGGACGAGGCGGGAAACTGCCGTGCCTCCATTGCCAGTGACGCCGCCCCGCGGGAACTCCCCTTCGACCGCTCCTGGCCTGCGGGGGAATACCGCGTCGCCCTCGTCGACGCCAATGGCGACCATCTCTCCGAATGCAGGGTCTTCTATCCCGGCCACGGCGAATGGGAGGAGATGGAATTCCCCACGGATGTCATCCTGCCGCCATTCATCCCAATGGAGACCAAAGTGGCTTCCGACGGCTTCGAATCCTCTCTTGCACTGCGAAAATACGCATGGCAGATGAATGCGCTGCCGACACAGGTGACAAGCCTGGACGAAGGACTCCTGGCCGCCCCCGTGGAACTCCTTCTTGACGGCAAGCCGGCCAAGACAACCGCCTTCCAGGTCGGAATTGCAAAGCCACATCGGGTGGAATTCACCTCCCGGGGGCAGGAGTTCTCATGCGATTCCTGGCTGGAATATGACGGAGTCCAGTGGAATGAACTGACTGTGTCTCCCCGACACACGACCACCCTGGCACTCCGGTTCACCCTTCCAAATGCCTTCGCCAAGTATCTCCACTGCGCGGCCGTGGGAGCAGTCTGGGGGGCAAAGAGAACCATGGCAATCCCCCAGGGAATCACCACGCTCCACTACTATCCCGTACTCTGGATCGGCAACGAGGAGAAGGGGTTGTGCTTCTTCTCAGAAACCAAGGAGGGTTGGAACCACCCAACCAAGGAGACATTCCTCATCGAGAAGGGTGAGGAGACAACCACGGTGACTGTCCGGATCGCCAGCCGACTGCCGGAAATGTCGCCAGGCAAATATGCCTTCGGATTCCTGGGGACGCCTATCCGGCCATTTGCAGAGAACTACCCCTACGATACGCTGGGATGGTCATACGCAGCACCTATGAACCGCGACACGGGACGCCCCGTCAGCGATGTGAACTGCATCGAAGCCCCATACGGAGTCCCCTTCGGCGACCTGGGAAGCTATTTCGCAGATACGAATGACGCAGACGGCAACGCCCGCGACAACGCATACCGCCAGTCCTTCAAATACCACTCCGACGGACATCATGTCCGCCCGTTCCCATATCTCTGCGGACGCTATCTTTCCGCAAAGTATCCCGAGATGATGGCGTACAAGGCGGAGTGGAGTTTCCGCCCCGAACTGGCGCAGGACTACGACGGCACAGGGCACATGATCTACGACTGCTGCCCCGTCTCCAGCGCCAGTGCCTTCTTCGCCTGGAAGTGCAAGAAGATGCTGGAACGCTATCCCCAGATGAAGGGGCTCTACTTTGATTTCGGAAATTCCCCCGAGTGCTCCAACGAGGAGCATGGCTGCCACGGCGGCCTGCCTCTTTTGGCGCAACGGGAGTTCTACCGCAGGATGGCGCTGGTGCAGTTGCAGGCGGGAATCGAGTCCCCGGTGATAGTCCTCCACAACACCGACTGCAACATGCTTCCCATCTATACCTTCGCCACACATCTGCTGAACGGCGAGCATATCCGCCAGGCATCCAGCCCCATTCTGCACGACAAGAAGGACATCCTGGACACATACGGCATCGAGATGTTCGCCTCGGAGCTCAGCTCACTGCCCTTCGGCATCACGAACAGCCCATATATGCCATTGGATACGCTTCGACCCGAATACGGGGGGGACGAGAAGACCGATGCATACCAATTCCGCCTGGGCAAGGCAGAACACGCCGCCACTCTCATCCACAATACAATCATCTGCCTCATGCGGAACCACTATGGAATCATCGACAAGTTCATACGGGTCTTCGACCGGTTCGGGGTGGGCGAACCGCAGACCCGTTTCATCGGATACTGGCATGCGCCGGCCACGGTCACGGGCGCTGAGGACATCTATGTCAGCTGCCATGTAAATGGCGACAAGGTCCTTGCAGTGGTGGGACATGTGGGAAAGACGCATGTGAACCAAACCTTCGACATCGTATTCGACTGGAATAAACTTGGTGTCAATAATCCGCCCACAAAGGCCATCGATACCATGACCGCAGACGACCCGGATTACGAGGAACTCTACGAAAGACAGAGGAAATTCGGGGTTCCGCCGGAACGGGCACCCCTCGGATTGGGGGATTTCGGAAGCAAAATCCACTCATTCCACGAGAACACTCTCCGAATGTCGCTGGACTTCCACTCCTTCGCCATCATCGAACTTACTGATTGAAGACAATCACCCCGGACTCACCACGCATGCCCAAAGCACGTGGTGCTGCTCCCAGGGCAGGGGGAGATGTACAAATCCGCAGTTACATCTCCCCGGTAGGACTCTACTCCAGCGGAATCCGTTTGAAGTACCCCGCCTTCTCGTCCGCTTGCTTCACGTACAACCCCACTCTCCCCACTTCCTCCCTGGTCTCCTCCGACCATGTCGTGTACGGCTGGTACTTCTCCACCATCGCTTCCAAGCTTTGCGTCCCGAGAGTCATGGCTATTAGGCAGTTCCTTGCCATTCTCTGCTCCTCTGTCATTGACTTCTCCAGTTTGTGACTTTTGTTCAGCAGTCCCACTAGATGGTCCCACCGAACTTCTTCCTCCGGAGACAGGGGTTGCCCGGGAAATAACCGCTTCTGCTTTTCTTCCATTTTCTTCTCCTGAATTCTCAGTTTTGCGAAATCGTGGCATCGGAAACATTCCGACACTCACGATGACATCATTATAAGCTGGCTTGTCGTAGTAGGCAAGTGGTTTTTGGTGGAATCTCGCTCAATAATCCCGAAGAGCCCGTGCTTCCTCGCGAGGTTGTTGCACAGGGAAGTCATGGAATTGTGCGAACCCCTTGCATGTTTCATCTCCTGTCAAGTCCCCCGTGCGTTTTTTTTCATGTTTTTTCATCGATTTTTCAGGTTGAGTCACTTGCAATCCATTCTGGAGTGTGTAAAGTAAGCGCCGTTACAAAAATATGAACCTGGGGCATTAGCTCAGTTGGCTAGAGCGCCTGCATGGCATGCAGGAGGTCATCGGTTCGACCCCGATATGCTCCACCAGATTTAACAGAAAAGGCGAAACGCATCCGCGCTTCGCCTTTTCTGTTAAATCTGCCTCGGCGTAGTTCCGGTGCCGCGCCTGCGCGGCATCCGACAGAACGAAGCCGGGCAACTACCCCCCCCGCCCACCTCGCCCGTCGAAGCTGGCACTCCTATATTGGTCCCGATTAACGAAGGACACTAAATAAAGTGGGCACATGGGGCTGGCCACGGCGCGAAGTGGATGGTTGGAGAAGCCGTCAACTCGCCAGGCAACGTCTGCACCTGGCAGAAACAAGACACCTTAATCAGCAGACACTTTTTATTCTGCCATTTATTCTGCCATTTATTCTGCCATTTATTCTGCCATTTTGTCATAATAAAGTGGCACAATAAATGTCTTCATTCACCTTTCACGACAAGCCAGGAGCCGTTTTTCCTTGAGCCTGTGCGCTGGATGATGTTTGTCTGCTGAAGATACTGGAAGGCACGTGCTATGGTGCGTGGCGAAAGTTCCAGTCTCTCTGCCAATGTCTTAGAGGTTATGTCGGGCTTTCCAAGGAGACATTGGAGAATCCGTCCCTGTGTCCGGTTTATTCTGACATTTATACTGACATTTATACTGACATTTTGTCGTTTTTCCTTGGATACGGCCATGTCCGCGCCGCGGGTCTTGTTGGCATGTGAAAGTCCGTTGCGGCTTGGAGGAGTGCAGCCGCGGATCTGCTTCAGAGTGCCGGCGTGGTTGGAAAGGCTGTCGCAGATATCGTTCAGGCTCAGCGCATGGGCAGATGGGCATAGACCATGGGAATGACATGGCTTGTGGCGCTGAACGACCGGGTTTGGATCCTGTGCTTCCTGGCAAGGTTTTCGATGATTCTGTCCGGTATCCAACTTGTAATCTGGGCGAGAACAGACATTGTATGCTTTGTCGGTGTCATGGCTCTCCTATAGTTGCTTGGTGGCTGCCATTAAGATGTCCATGACACCGTTTTTTTCAACTGCGCCGTCAAGTTATGGGACGGCTGTGTGACTTTTTGGGAAAAAGTGTTTTTCCAGGGCAAAAAAACGCTCATGGGAGGGCGGCGTGGAAAATACGAGGTGTCCTATGCGGAAAAAATAGAATAATGGTTTATACTACAAAGTGTTGATTTATTCTGATGAAAGGCGAGCATCGTAAGGAGATAATTAATAAATGAATCCAGTTTCAAATAAATGCCTGTTTGCTTCCATTGATGATATTTGGGCTAATAAATATCTGAAAAATGTCTGCATTCCCGATATACAGCGTGGCCTGGTATGGAATGCGGCACAGATTGAAGTGTTCTGGGATTCATTATTGCGCGGCATCCCGATTGGAATTTTCACGGTAGTGGAAAACGCAGGTGAGAAAATGCTTCTTGACGGTCAGCAACGCTGGCACGCAATACAGTGCGCACTTAATGCCGACCCTTCTTCTGATGGCATATTATGGGTTGGCATGCTTGACGAAGATGCAAAAAAATCAGTTAATCTGTTTAATAGAAAATACTTGTTTCGCTGGACAACCAAAACGCATCCATGGGGGTTCAAGATAGTTAAAGAAGAGAAAAGCTCGCCTCGATTAAGTATAGAGGAACGTAGAAAAGTTCTGACATGGAACAACCCAAACTATGGGGACAAGCTGTTCCAAAAACCAGCCCCTGGTGACATTAAGCCTTTCTTATGCGATAAAATACGGATGGTCACTTTTTCCTCTCTTTATTCGCAGGACACCCCTCCGCAGGACTTCACCGATTCCCAAAAACAGTATTGGCATGACCTTAAAGCAACTTTGATGCAGATTGTTAGGCAACCTATCATTCCAATAATGGGAATTGACGCCCCACCGTCTAACAATGAGAACTATTCCATTGAGACCCAGCAAACAAACGAGCATGACTCGGACTGGGTTGACACTTTTTTCCTGCGCATGAATTCCCAGGGTACGCCATTTTCCTCCGAAGAACTGAGCTACTCTTCCCTTAAAAGCGAACTTTCCAAGATTGGAATAGAAGGACCACGCCTTCTTTTTGAAAGTATGGCAAAAGAATTTGGAAACACATCTTATATAGCCATAATTTCTTTGCAAGTCTGTATGTACGAAGAATATGGAGAGAGCATAGGGAAAGGCTGGAGTGCCGGAGAAATCAAGGCATTTTTTACCTCAAAAGTAGTGGACAAAGATAAAATACAGGCTCGTTTTGAGGATATTAAGGAGCGTTTTAGTCGCTTGAAATCATATTGCGATGATTTCAATGCCAATACATCACATGCGGCTATTCTACCATTCCACATAGCCAAGTTACCGGCAGAGCTGTTAAGATATGCTTTGGTTTTGCTGAATACAGCGCACAATGATTATGTTGAACAACATAAGGCTTTGTTCCTGGGAAGCATTTTCCTTATTCAATGGTTTAGTCTACGCAAGCGCACAAATGACGATATCCCCTCAAACACGCTTTCGGCCATCACAAAAGACCGCTTAATCGAACAGTTCAGAAATAATGCGACAATGTTTAGTATTCCACGCATCATTGCACAATGCATTCGCGATAGGCTGATGGTCTTGCCCGTGTCTCCAGTTAAGCTTGAGAGCAATCTTAATGAAATACAAAATAATCTTTGCAATAATCGTTTCCTTTCCAGTGAATCTGCCAATCAGTTGTTGGACCTTCGTTTAGGCAAGACATTTAGATGGGATCTTGCAAAACAATTTGTAACTTTGGCCTGTGGGAAATACCTAAATAACAATTTTGAATGTGACACATCTAATATCCAGGATGATTTTACCCCTTGGGATTATGATCACCTGTTCCCACAGAATCGCAACAGTGAAAAGACAAACATAATGTGCTGGTCAGCCGGAAATTGCGTTCCTATTGCCCTGACGACAAATCGTTCCAAGCAGGATCAACTGCCCGACATCCACTATCCTGACGATGATCTACGATCTCAAGAAATGCTCTATCTGGACTTGAAAGACGTGAATGAGTGGGATAAGAAACCTGATGCGTTTAATGCGAACGCATTTGCTCGTTTTATCAGAATGTACAAGGAAGTTTACACTTCGATGAAATGGGATGAGATACACGATTCATTGGATTTGAATAATAACAATGCCGAAATGGCCCAGGAAATGATGTCGCGTTCCCCCGGATGCAATTGGTATTATGTTCTTGACGGACGTGAGTTCCCCGTCTCATCTTCAGAGGATTACCAACGATACAAGGTATATGTTCTACGTTCGTCACAGGATGCTTGCATGGCTATCAATACTGAAAATTTCCAGATTTTTCATTGCGGAAAAAGAAAGGCGGCGCTTCTGCCAATTGCTCGGCAAACTTATTGGTGGGAACCGGGTACTGAAGAGTGGAATAAGACCAAAGAAGAAGCTCTGGAATGGTTGAAAAGCAAAACAGCGGAATCGGGGAAAAAAGAGTAAATAAGCATCTCGGGAAGCATCCCGACCAGAAACGCTGATCACGTAACCGCTGCCCCTTACTCAATTTCATAACTCACTTCATGGCATGGCGATATGATTTCGCCGCCATTCTCCGCCGCCGTCAATTATGGTGCAGGTCACGAGTTGGAGAATGGTTTTGCGGATCGGAGAATGGGGATGGATTCGCGCTTCTCTGCCTCGGCGTAGTTCCGGTGCCGCGCCTGCGCGGCACCCAAAGGAACGAAGCCGGGCAACATCCCCCGGCTCCCCGACCTTCCAAGCGGGCGTCCGAACACCAGCGCAGGGCTTTCGTCCTCGGCGATTTCGCCACTGGTCTTGCGGCGATAGAGTCTGGGGATCCACGTCGGGCGGCCTTTTTGCGTTTCAAACGCCCCCTTCGGCGGATTTCTCTCTAACCAGTGGTCAGAAAGCCCACACCCCTTACCGAGGTCAGCGGAGACACGTGACCTCTCCTCTGCCCCCTCTCGTTTTTATTGCGCCAGAGCCAAGGAGAGAACTCGCTCCCTACTCAAACGTGTGGTCATAAAACGGCGTTTTCCATGATATTGCGAAAACCGCCCGAGCAATCGAAATGGGTGGAAAGAGAACGCCCCAAGTACAAAACCGCCGTTTTTTGCCAATAACTCAAAACGCGGTCGGCGATTTGCGAATTATGGAAGCCGCACAATGAGAGCGGGGGGATGCCCGAAGTCCTTCCTGTCCGCATGCGGTTCGGCAAACACGGAGAATCTGGTTGAAAACATCCATCTATCCGATGAGCAGTTTGATGTCATCGTCGACTGTCCCGATGCCCGCGATGCCAAAGGTATCGACCAATGTCTTCGCCACGTTGGGCGAAAGGAATGCCGGGAGCGTCGGCCCGATGTGGATGTTCTTCACGCCGAAGGACAGCAACGCCAGCAGGACGATGACCGCCTTCTGCTCGTACCAAGCGATGTTGTAGGCAATGGGCAGCTGGTTGATGTCGTCCAGGCCCAAGACCTCCTTCAGCTTCAGTGCAATCAATGCCAGCGAGTAGGAGTCATTGCACTGCCCCGCGTCCAGGATGCGGGGGATGCCGCTGATGTCGCCCAGGTCCAGCTTGTTGTATTTGTATTTGGCGCAGCCGGCCGTGAGGATGACCACGTCCTTGGGCAGCCCCTTGGCGAAGTCGGCGTAGTAGTCTCGGCTCTTCATGCGTCCATCGCATCCCGCCATGACCACGAACTTGCGGATGGCTCCGGATTTGACTGCCGCAACCACCTTGTCCGCCAACGCGAAGACCTGCTCGTGGGCGAAGCCGCCCACAATCGTGCCCGTCTCCAGCAACTTCGGCGAACGGCACCCCTTGGCCTGTTCGATAATGGGCGAGAAGTCCTTTACTTCACCGTAGGCGGCATCGATGTGCCGACATCCCGGGAAGCCGACCGTGCCCGTGGTCCAAAGGCGCTCCCTGTAACTCTCGGCGGGAGGGACAATGCAGTTGGTGGTCATCAGGATGGGGCCGTGGAAGGACTCGAACTCCTCCTTCTGCTTCCACCAGGCATTGCCGTAGTTTCCTGCGAAGTGCGGGTATTTCTTGAACGCCGGATAGTAGTGGGCGGGAAGCATTTCGGAATGGGTGTAGACATCTATCCCCTGTCCCGCCGACTGTTCCAAAAGCATCTCCAGGTCCCGCAGGTCGTGTCCGGAAACAAGGATGCCGGGGCGATCGCGAACCCCCAGGTCGACCTCTGTGATTTCGGGATTGCCGTAGGCGCCGGTGTTCGCCCTGTCCAAAAGCGCCATGCCCTGAACGCCGTATTTCCCCGTCTCCAGTGCCAGCGCGGTCAGCGCTGCGGCGTCCAGCGAATCATCCAGCGTCTTTGCCAGGGCCGATTGGAGGAAGGCGTCGATGGCCGCATCGTCCTGCAGGAGTGCATTGGCGTGTTTCACATAGGCAGCAAGACCCTTGAGGCCATAGAGGACGAGGGCGCGGAGGCTACGAACGTCCTCGTCCGCCGTCGCCAGGACACCCACGGCGGACGCCTTGGAGGCGAAGGCATCCTGCCGCGCATCCCATGTCGCCGCGTCCGGCAGCCCCGTCGTGTCGGCAAGCGACGCCAGCAACGCCCGCTTTGCGTCCAGCGTCTGTATGATGCGCCGTACAATGGCCTCCCGGTCAAAATTGACATTGGTGATGGTCACGAAGAGGTTGGTGGTGACCAGGTGGTTGATTTCCGCCGGAATCTCCTGGCCGTCCGCCCGCATTCTCGTGGCGATGTCAGACAGTCCTGCCGTCACATGGACGAGCAGGTCTTGCATCGCGGCGACCTCCGGCTTCTTCCCGCAGACGCCGCAGATAGTGCATCCCCTGCAGCCTGCGGCCTCCTGGCATTGAAAACAGAACATCTTGTTCTCCATGGCATCTATTCCTGTGGATTGTGGTTTGTGGTTTGGGAGCGGTTCCAGGCCGCTCCGGATTATGGTTTCACAAGCAACTTCCTCAAGCTGTCCTGCAGCTCCAGACGCTGCTCCGTCAAGTCGAACGCCCCGTTGGAAAGCCCCCACTGCTTGATGAGCAGGCGAAGCGGGCCGACGACCATTCGGAAAAGGGTGTCGGGGGGAATGTCCCCGCGGATTTCCCCGGCGTCAACCGCCTCCTGGAAATTGCGAAGCAACTCCTGGCGATGACGATGCATCATCCCCCGCAGAAATTGTGCGACTTCCGGGGCGCTCTGGAACAGCTCCTCCGCAAACACCACGCGGGCCAGGTCGGGGGTCGCAAGCACCAGTTCCGTCCGTCTGGCCATGAAATCCTCCACCGCCTCCCAGCCACGCAGGGAGTCATCCGGCGCTTCCAGATTCCCCTCAAAACGCATCACCAGCGCCTCCAGGATCTCCCGCTTGCCGGTGAAATGGGCATAAAGCGCGGCCTCCGTCAGATGCAACTGCCTGCTGATATGCCGAATGGTCAGGTTGCCGATGCCGCCCTCCGAAACCAGCCGCAAGGCGGTGTCCACTATCTCATTCTGCCTAGATGTGAGTTTGCGCTTCATTGTCGATGAGCCCTTTTCAACCATTGATTAATTAACGTTAGTTAATATAAAGCTGCATTCGTATTTCACAAGTGTTCGCCGTTTTTCATGTTGATGACAATAGTGCCGGAATCCACTCCGGCGTTTTTCGCCGAAAAACCGTTTTTTCACAGCCGTCCCATTTTTTATGAAATGAGTGATTTTGGGGTGCGATTGAGTACAAGGAGACCTGTTTTTTCAAGGCATCTTTTTTTGTGCGTAGATTTGTTTGACAGAGTATTCAGGTGTTTGAGGTCGACGTAGGCCTTGTCGAAGACAACAACCTCGCCTTGTTGGCGTGCGAGAGGCCGTTGCGGCTTGGAGGAGTGCAGCCGCGGAGCTGCTCCAGCGTTCCGGCGTGGTTGGAAAGGCTGTCGCAGATATCGTTCAGGCTCAGCGCATGGGCAGATGGGCATAGACCATGGAAATGACATGGCTTGTGGCACTGAACGACCGGGTCTGGATCCTGTGCTTTCTGGCGAGATTTTCTATGATTCTGTCCGGTATCCAGCTTGTAATCTGGGCGAGAACGGACATTGTATGCTTTGTCGGTGTCATGGCCTCTCATATAGTTGCTTGGTGGCTGCCATTAAGATGTCCGTGACACCGTTTTTTTCAACTGCGCCGTCAAGTTATGGGACGGCTGTGAAAAGAATTATAGATGAGTTAACACATTAATATGAATGTCACACTCTGCAATATGTGTATGATTGAGTACGCGTCCACGGGCCGTGTCCTCGTCCAGCATCGCCTTCCGAAGGCGACAAACCCTTGGTGCGGACTGACCTTCCCCGGCGGGCACGTTGAGGCGGACGAGTCCATCACGGCCAGTATGGTGCGCGAAATCCGCGAGGAGACGGGGCTGACGGTCTCGAACCTGCGGATGTGCGGCGTGGTGGAATGGGAGACAATCGGCGAACGGGCGGACGGCTCGCCAGCCGAGGTCGAGGCCAATTCCAAGTACATCGTCTTCATGTTCCGCACCAGCACCTTCACTGGCGACCTGAACTCCTCTGCTGAGGGGCGGATGGAGTGGATGACGCTGGATGAAATGCGCAAAGGCGGCCTCGCGCCGCACATGGAGGAGTACATCCGCATCCTGCTGGATGACGATGTTCCACAGGCATACGGCATCAGCGGCTCGAACAAACTTGAGGTGATTCAATGAGACTGGCAGTTTTGATTGACGCGGACAACATCAGCTGGACTGATGCCAAGGAGGTTTTCGACATTGCCGAGAGACTTGGCGAGGCCATTACCCGCCGTGCCTTTGGCAATGTCACGATCTTCTCGGGCAAGGATGGCTGGAAGGAGCCGGTGAGGAACTTTGCCATTGAGGCACGTCCGCAGGTCAGCAATGTCGACCGCAAGAATGCAGCCGACTTCGCCCTCGTCATCGATGCCATGGATTGCCTCTATTCTGGACGTTATGATGGGCTCGTATTGGTGTCCAGCGACAGTGACTTCACCAGTCTGGCGCAACGCATCAGGAACGATGGCAAGGCGGTGTATGGGATTGGAGATGGACGCGCACCCATAAGCTTCCGCAAAGCCTGTACGGAGTTTTTTGAACTCAAACCAAAGGAAGCGCTGCCAATTGTCAGTGCGCAGCCAGAAGCGACCAATCCCCCGCAAACGCCCCAGCCAGCGAAGGTTGCCCCCGCTCCTTTGACAAGCGCCACGCCCCGGCAGCCGACAGAGTTTCAGATAATCGTTGCCGACCTCCAGAAGAGGAAATGCAAGAAGCTGGTAACTTTGCAGAATTGGCTAATGAAGAATTTGAAGAAACCAGCCGACGAGACCGAGAAAATCATAAAGGCAATGAAGAGCCGCGGCTTCATATCCATAGACGAGAACAACAAGGTCACCTGGCTGAATATGTAATGACAGGAAACCCAACGTATGGGACACACGCGAATTGGGAAACATGAAAAAGTAAACGCACTTTCGCAGGAGTAAACGCACCTTGAGGTGAAGAAAGCGTTTTTTCCCGCAGGTCGTGCATTCTATTCCGCAAGTTTTTTTCCCGCGCCGTCCTCCCCAGGTCAGGCGTTGCGTTAGATTCTGCAAAGTCGCCTCCTTTTGAGACGCAATTCTCCCGTCCGTCCTGCGCGGTGTCTTTTTCGGAGTTATTAAACGCACGGGGCGGCTGAAGCGAACCTTGATGTGACGGGGCGGCCTAGTCCCTGACCAGTTCCGGCGTCATTCGGACCTGGTCGGGGGCTATTTCCCCTATGCCGAGCTTTTCAAGGACATCCTCCCCGTGGCATTGGGCGAACCTTCTGGCGGCATGGCCCCGGGGGTCGAGAACTCCGTCTCGTTGTCCGTCAGGAGGACCGTGAAGACGCTTGGGAACACCTCGAGGCCGAGCAGCTGCTCAAGCCCATGGATTGAGGCCCGGACACTCCGCCTTCATGGAGACACCACTCCTGTGGAATTAAACGCACACCCTCGGTTTGCATGATTCAACGCACGAAGCGCGTGCGTTTGACTTTTCCCAGCTCGCCAAACATCTTGTTTTCCAAATTCCCATTTAAATTGATAGAAAAAGTCTTATTTTATTCTATCAAACAGGAGGGATTGACGATGCTTTCAACCAAGAAGAGAATATTGACAAGGATACGGAGGCGCGGGCCTGGCGGCCTGTGGTGCGCGGATGATTTCCTGTCCACCTTTCAACGTCACGAAATCGACGAGAGCCTGGTCAGGCTCAAGGACGAGGGCATCATACGGCGTGTCATACCTGGCATCTACGAGTACCCAAGATTCAGCGAACTGCTGCAATGCCGGGTCGCGACGGACATCGGGGAGCTGGCTCGAACACTTGCCAGAAAGTTCCGCTGGCAGATATGCCCTGACGGCGAAACGGCGCTGAACCACCTCGGCCTAAGCACGCAGATCCCAGGGCGGACGCTTTATTTCTCTGACGGCCCAAACCGCAAATATGAGGTCGAGGGACAGACGCTGGAGTTCCGTCATTCCACCAAGCGCTGGCTGACCTTCAGGAAAGCTGAAAGTCTGATAGTGGTGCAAGGCCTGATGGCTCTGGGGCAGTCGCAGGTGACAACAGGGCATCTTCATCTTCTTTGCAACAGGTTTACGATCGAAACCTGGGAGCGCATTCTTGCTGACATCTCCGCCGCCCCTATCTGGATCGTGGAGACCGTGCGGGGAATCTGCCGCAAAGGGAGGGACGATGAAAAGGCTTGTTGATGCAAATGCAGAGGAACGCGCAAACCTTTTCAGGCAGTGCGCACGCGCCAGAGAATATGAGGACGCCCTGCTGTGGCTTGAGGAGGCAGGCATGGTCCAGAGGTGCTTCAACGTCAGCCGTCCCGGCATTCCCCTGAGCGCCTACAGGGACATCTCCGCATTCAAGGTCTATGCCTGCGACTGCGGTCTTCTGCGCCGCCTCGCCCGTGTCTCGCCCGAGGTCATTCTTGGCGGCAACGCCAACTACACGGAGTTCCGCGGCGCGCTTGCCGAGAACGCTGTGCTCCAGTCTCTGCTTCCGCAGTGCGAGGACACGCCGTGCTATTGGAGCGCAGATGGCCGCGCCGAGGTTGATTTCCTGCTTCCGCTGCCGACGGAGGCCGTGCCTGTCGAGGTCAAGTCGGAGCGCCGGATCAGCGGCAAGAGCCTGTCCGTGTACGCGAAGAAATACCAGCCGTCACGGCGCGTCAGGTTCTCGATGAACAACCTCCAGCAGAACGACGGCCTGCTGAGCTGTCCTCTTCCATTGGCGGACTGGACCATCAGGCTGCTTGCCATTTGCCCGCCTTCCACAACAGCAGCAGACGAACAATGAAGATACTCTGCCTTTCAGACCTGCATCTGCGGATGAATGATGTTTTGGACGCGATTCACCAGAAGCGCCTCACGCCGTTCCTGCAAAGCATACGGGATTTGGCCGAGGACACGAAGCCCGACGTGGCTGTGGTGACGGGCGACATCGTGCCGCCACCGTTCGTCAGCAGCCTGAACGCCTTCTTCGGCAGCCTCTTCCCCCCCGAACTGCCCGTGGTGGCGACGCTCGGCAACCACGAGTTCTGGGGACGCCCCTTCGAGGAGACGCTGGAGGAGGCCCGCAACCAGAATGTGTCTGCCCCCAACGTCCATATCCTGGACGCCGAGCCGTCTGTCGAAATCGACGGCTACAACTTCGTCGGGGGATGTCTCTTCTTCGACGGAAGCATGCGCTGGCACGAAGATGACACGCTCCTTCCGTGGAACGGTTGGCAGGACTGGAGAATTCCCGACATCGAGCAGCGGTACGAGGAGTTCTGCGCCTTCTATGTTGAGCGCATCAGGAAGGCGATGAAGCCCAATATGCCGAACATCCTCTGCACCCACCATCTGCCGCACGTCGCCCTGAATGGCCACGCGCCGAACCACTACAGCTTCTACTCGGGGGTGAAGGACCTGGTGTCACAGCTCCCCTTCGACGACGCCTTCCCCAACGTACTCATCTGCGGCCACACCCACAGGCGGGTCATCGGCGAGGCCGTCCCCGGCTTCCACTGCGTGAACGTAGGAAGCGACTACGGTGTTCTCATGTACTACCTGCTGGAACTGTGACGGTGCGAATGAAATCCATAGGGTGTGGAGGGCGGCATGTCCCACAGGCCTACGGCATCAGCAGTGGAAAACTGAGAGTGGTGAAATAAGGCATCTGCCATAATTCCTTTTACAACAATGACATCCGAAGAATGCAAGAGAATCCAGGGCACCTTGGGCGTTGGTCCCAGGTCGTATTACGTCTATGCGCTTTGCACAGATAGCGCCCCCTTCTACATCGGCAAGGGTAAGGGGCTTCGCATCCTGAACCACCAGGACGTGGCGCTTTTAGCCGAAGAGAATGTCAATGCCGATGATACGCTTTCTTCTGATGAAAAGCAGGAACGAATCCGTGCGATGAGCACAAAGCTCCAGAACCTCATTGCCAATAAGGAAGAGATAGCCCCCGTAATCATCAAATGGGGTCTCACTGAACATGAGGCATTCATGTGCGAATCCAGTCTCATCAACCTCCTGAAATTCTGCAAAGGAAAAAGCGTCTCCGAGCTGACGAACCTGGTCAATGGCCATGCAAGCCCTGTGGAACTGGCCAATTCGGCGGATGTGAAGACCAAGGCCCGTCCCCTGTCCCTTTTTCTGACGGAATGCGCCGTCTCCCTAAAGGACGTTAACGAACTGCGAGGAAAAGTCGTCCTGATCAAAATCAACACCACCTACTCAAGTTGTTTCAGAGCCGACGGTTTGCCCGATGATGCAAAAATCCGCGACTGCGTAAGCGGGACGTGGAAAATCAACAGCAAGAAACAAAGCGGAATTCAGTACGTCTTCGCATTGTACCGAGGCCGCGTCGTCGGCATATACCACATCACCCGCATCTCCGCCCCGCTGGGTGAGGAGTTCCAGATTCATCACTGTCTGCCTGGTTTTCCGACCTTTCCGGAACAGTCTCGCCGCATCGATGCCATGGTCGCGCGATACGCGACCATGGAGCAGGCACGGCAAGGCTTGTCCGCAGAGGATTATAGGGCGTTCTCAAAGGCATTGTCACAAAAGATCCAGCCCAAAAGCCGCAGGCTCAAAACATCCCAGGGGGTTTTGGACGCCTGGCGGCGACGTTCCTACTATGTCTTGGACAAGGATGTGCCCCAGGAGGTGAATTCATTCATGAACACGATGGCGACCTTGAATGGCGATCCGCGCTTCTTCCAGTGTGAAACACCACTGCAATACAAGTTCTGAAATGGTTGGCCTTGCAATATCCCAATCGACAATCGTACACTCCAAATCGATGCACCAGAAGCCAGATCCTGATGCAATCCATCAAATTGTCGGATATGACAAGGAAATCTATGTCAAGCCGACCATCAGGAATCCCAATACAGTTGTCGGCGATTTCACCTACATCGCCGATTCCGAGTTTGAAAGCCATGCCACACATCATTGCGAGTTGCTTGACGGCAGGCTGATTATCTGCAGGTTCTGCCAGATTGCCGCAGGCGTGGAGTTTATCATGAACGGTGCGAACCACCAGATGAACGCCGTGTCAACCTATCCGTCCTTCACGCTGGAGGGCAGGGAGATGAAGAAGATCTTCCGTTCAAGGGTGCCGCCGTCATCGGAAACGATGCTTGGATTGGGTAGAACGCTGTCATCCTGCCAGGCGTGCATGTTGGGGACGGCGCAATCATCGGTGCAAGCAGCGTTGTCGGAAGCGATGTCTCGCCTTATGCGATTGTTGTCGGGAATTCCGCCAGGGCATTTTGCAAACGTTTCGACGACGAACCTATAGATTTATTGTTCCTCTTCAAATGATGTGGCAGAAGCATCGGGGAAATCAACAGTCTGATTCCGATTCTGACGGAGGGCGACCTGCGGAAGGTTAGGACTGGATTGAAAGGAACGCTTGAGTGACTGAAACATTTGGATTGTCAACAGGGAATCATTGAAATGGACATAAGCGAACAGATAATCTGGGAGAACATGCTTGAAGCCGCGAAGGCAGTCCAGGGTGGACGGCGTATATCTGACTATGTGGAGGCTGGTGAAGTGGCGGCTGCGGTGGAATCCGAAACAGGGCGAATCTACGCGGGTGTGTGCGTTGACACGGCCTGCACACTTGGCATCTGCGCTGAAAGAAATGCCATATTCAACATGCTGACCAATGGCGAACACAGAATACGCCGCGTCCTTGCAGTCATACCCGACGGGAAGAGCGGCGCCCCGTGCGGGGCCTGCAGGGAACTCATGGTGCAGCTCATGCCGCAGGATTATGGCGAAATTGAAGTCATGCTTGATGTCGAATCCATGAAAACCGCACATTTGTCTGAACTCACGCCTGAATGGTGGATAAAATGACAATCATGGGCAAAGAACTATCAGAAATGATAATTGCAGGGCGTGTCTGCCATCTCCATGAACAAGCGTCGCCGCAATGTCTGCTAGTTCAGCCGCTGGGTGACCATGAGAATGATACTCTGCCCAATGAGATTGAAGAGATTTCCGCTGCTTCGCCCGTGCCTTTTGTCATGGTGGCGTTTGAGATTGCGGACTGGGAACGCGACCTGATGCCCTGGAGCGACCATGCGGTCTCGAAACGCCCGGAGGCGGGAACTGGCGCGGTTGAATCATTTCGATATCTGCTGGACGGACTTCTGCCGTGGTTGAAAGAACGGTATGGTGAACTGCCTGTGGTTCTAGGGGGATATTCGCTGGCGGGGCTGTTCTCCCTTTGGGCGGCGCGGGAAACAAACGCCTTCGCAGGCATTGCCGCTGCGTCACCGTCGATCTGGATACAGAGCTGGCCCGAATATGCAGAATCGCATCCACCCCAGGTCAGGCAGGTCTATCTGAGTCTAGGCGAGCGCGAGGAGAAAACACGCAACCGCGCCATCGCGCAGATCGGTGAACGCATCCGCAATGAATATGCCTCGCTAGAACGTCAATTGGGTGGGAACAACTGCGCTTTGGAATGGAATTCAGGCGGGCACTTCGTGGATTGCGAACGCCGCCTGGCTCGCGCATTCCTCTGGAATCTGCGAAAACTGGCCGAGAATGTCCCCCAGTGACACCCCAGTAGCCACTCCGTAACCACTCAGTAACCGCACCATTGAATGCCAAGGCAATTGCCCGGGGAATGCATAGGATCTTCCATGCCCAAAGCCGGTTACTTCACAAGTTGGGAAGGCAAGCACTCCAAGCCAATACCCTAGTCGATGCGACATCTCGACGAAGTAATTTGGCTTTTCCGCACTCGTCCTCTGGATAGGTATCAATGCCTATTTCTGGCTGGTGGCTTTAGCATTCTCCTTCCCGTCAAGCTGTTCCCGCTTGGACGTCATCCTCCGCAGGACGGAGACGACAAGGCAGACGGCCATCTGGATGTTCGGCGGGAGCTTGCACAAGTGCTTGCAGGAATCGGAATGATGTGTTTGACGATTGGACATGGTTGCTCCCGGCTGAATCGGTCGTCGCAGTCCTCGCGGACGCGGACAATGATTTGCCGCTGCTTTGGAGAAAAGCAAGTTGAAACAGCAAGGGGAGGCGAAAGGGATGAAGATTCTCTGCCTTTCAGACCTGCATCTGCGGATGAATGAATGTGAACTTCCAGTTTTTTTATCCCTAAAAAAAGGCCGCCGTGCATTGCCCCGGCGGCCTTCCATGAACTGGATTGACTTTTCCTCAGCTCTTGATGAAACGAAGGATTTCCTCGTAGGTTCTGTCGCTGTCCGCAATCGCCTGCATCAACTCCCTCTTTCGCATTTCGTCCCGTCTGTTCAGCAATGACTTCAGCGCATCCACTGCTTTTTCATAGCGTGCCTCTGCCCTTGCCACGGCGTTCCTTGCGGCCTGTATCCTGGCGTCGTCCTTGGCCTTGCCAAACTCGACGATCTCCAGGTCCCCACGCCTGGCGGTTCTTGTTGGTGGAGTCGTAGGATATGTAGGTTTTCTCCCCGCGGGAACGCCCCTCGTTACATTTGTTCAGAAACCCCGCGGTCTGGTCGAAGGCCACGCCTTCAAGGAAGCTGGAGACAGGGGAATCCTTGTATCTCTGCATGCCGTGCGTGAACATGGGGTGGTTGAACGTGTAGTCCGGATAGTATTGGGCGGCGTTGTCCTCGCTGATGATGGAGTAGGCGGCCAGGTCGAGCAGCAACCCCACCTCCCTCGGTTTGAAAAAGGGAGAGAGCTTCTCCCTGATTCCGCAGTCGGAAATGATTTGCCCGATGATGAAGAAGGCCCCCACGCGCAGGCATCCGCTGACGCGCTGCCGACGCGGCGTTCCCCCGGCAGATGGACGCCCGGCAGGTATTTCCGGATATTCGCATTCGGCACCATGAGTCCGTCCGCGTCCAGCTTGCCTATGGACGCGCGCTTCGGATAGGTGATCCGCTTCTCCTTGTCGTATGTGCGGTCATATTCGTAGTAGATGTAGACGTGGCCTCTGACCTTCTTCCGGGTGATGACGGGCGATTCCGGAATCCTGATGTGCATGTCCAGTTTCATGTGCGTTCCCTCGTGGCAGGCAATGGACTTGTTAGGAGTAATTATTCCTAAAGACATGGCACGGATCCGCGGGGCTGCAAATGAAAAACCCGGGAAATCACGAGGATTTCCTGGCTGATGAGCGACTTGAACGGGGATGATTCAGGTTTTAGAGATAATTTTTACTGGAAGTTCACAATACAAGGTCTTTCTCACAAAGTTCGACTAAACAATGCTATATTAGGAATGTATTGTTGGGTTTTGTCATGTAGGAGAAGAAACATGTGGTGTAAATACTGTGGCAGGTTTTGTGGTTTTTTTTCGAGTGCGCATCCTGCCTGCGAAGATAATGCAGCGACTTTGATTTATACAAAACAATGCATTTTAACTGATTTGGATCAAGGCATTGTTCCACAACGAGTGCATCTTGCAGACAGCCTCCCGTTTGTTCTTCAGAAGGGCGAAGTGATTGTTTGGGTTGCAAATCATGTCGAGGCAAGGAAACAGAAGACAACCAGACAATATGTAAGAAAGAGTTTTGGTGTGAGTAATAGGCTATTCAAGGGATTCACTGTCCACTCGGGTAGAGGAACTACAACGCCAATAGAACATACTGAGTTAGCCCCTATCGGTCGTGGCACACTTATTCTTACGAGCAAGAATATCTATTGGATTTGCAGTATGCAATCCATAAAAATTCCATTTAATAAAATTGTCTCTTTCATTGCCTACTCAGATGCGCTTTTGGTGCAGAAGGAAGGTGTTAGCGCTACTCCGCATGTATTTATGACAGGAGATGCGACCTTTTTGCGCGATGTCATCGGGAAACTGACACAAGTTTAAGGGCCATGCAAAAGGTGCGTCGTCGAATATTCGAGATAGTCCAAACGGCGGAAATTGGTGACAAATGGAGTAGACTTTTCGACTATTTTATCCTCGTTAGCATAGGAATAAGTGTCGTAATTTCCTTTGCGATAACCTTCAGACTATCTCCTGTAGTAGCGTCAAGTTGCAGGATATGCGAGATTGCGATTGTTCATATTTTCACCGTTGAGTATTTGCTTCGTCTTCTTACGGCTGATTATCTCTTTCCCAAAGACGGACCTATCAAATGCCGATTACATTTCATCCTCACTCCAATGGGGATTGTCGACCTATTAGCCATCTTGCCATTCTATTTGCCCTTCCTGTTCCCTGGGTCGCTGTCATTCTTACGTCTATTAAGGGTGGTTCGCCTTATGCGTCTTAGCAAGATAGGTAGATATGTCGGTGCTTTCCACGCGATCAGCTCAATATTTGTGGAGAAGTCAAAAGAGTTGTTTGTGTCTATCATGGCAACGTTAATCATGCTTGTCATGGCGTCACTGCTAATCTTCTATGCAGAACATGATGCTCAGCCAGAGGTATTCAAGAATGCTTTTTCAGGTCTTTGGTGGGCAGTCGAAACTCTAACCACAGTTGGTTATGGAGATATCTATCCAGTCACAATTACGGGGAAATTATTTGCGGCATTAATGGCTCTGCTGGGAATCGGTCTCGTTGCGGTTCCAACTGGCATACTCTCTGGAGCATACATGGAGTATCTTTCTCGTATGAAAGCCGAAGGATCGGCCCCAGAAGAAGGGGGCACCTACTGTCCATTCTGCGGTAAGAAACTCCCCAATAAACATAGGTAGATAGCTGATGGATAATCCCTTCAAAGAGCTTATTGAGCACAACTTAATAACTTCTCCGTATGAACGCAAGGCAACGGAGTTGAAAAAAGATTTTCCCGATGAGGCAATTGCTACCTTGCAGGAACTTGAGACAATTGAGATTAATAGATATCATGTATCACCTCAAGTTACTCTTAATATACGTTTGCGCATTGTGACAATCTTGTATGAACATCGTCGCTTCCAGGCGGCGGAACAAATGCTTGAAGAAGAGTTCAAGAAAGCTAAGGCCTGGACAATTACAAGTCAGGATATAGAAAAGGCAAATAAGTTGTATCAAGAGCGACTGGACAGTTATAAAATAGGACATGGACCTATTCTGGGCTGGAAACTTAAACGCGATATAGGAGAAAATGCGGACTTTGAAAGAAATTTATATTGTAAAGCTATTTACACAAAGTTTCGCATCCTTTATGAAAAACAAAAAAAGTGGGATAAGGCATTGATTTACTCTATGGCGGAAGCCTATGCGCAATATGAAAATATAGTTCATATTGTGGTGGTAGACTCTCCAACTCCAGATTTTAAGGCGGTAAAGAAAATTCTCAAGAAGGCAAATAGTGAAGAGATTTTTGATGGACTCAACGATATTTTTAATATATACACCAAATCGCTGGATTCCGAACAATGCTGGAAGATGATAGCAGAATTAGAGAGAGTGCTCACATATAGTTGATGGACAAAATGGTTTTTGCGTTGTCGTAGCAAAGGAAGGAAACGAGCATATCGTTAATGCAAACCTAAGATGGAGATGAAGGGAGAGGACACGAATGCACAACGGTAGTTTGTCAGGTTAGTTCCACATTCGGACATTCAGGTGGTGCATTACGGATGATAACCTGGTTTCCCACCAAAAAAGAATGTCGATATTTCGTTTCAGTGGCAACCAAAACAAAATCATAACTTGTTAGGTTCTACTTGAATAGCAGAACCTAACAAGTTATGGTCTAATCAGCAGGCTTTTCAGTCATCACTGAGCTGTTTCATCCGTATCTCAATTCCGGACTGTATTCTCTTGTAGATTTCCGCTGGATGCCTGACAGCGTCTTTTGCGTTGAATTGTACCAGGGCCTTGGGTATTTTCCCCAGCATCTCCTGGATTTGCCTTCTGACCACTTTTTCAGTCAGACCAACCTTCTGTCCCATACGTACGAATTTTCCTGGCGTAATCCAGCGGAAATTGTATTCAGTGTCGATCTTCATGGCGAGTTTCTGAGCGAGATTGGGGTAGACGGTCGTGGAAAGCATGTCGTATGCAGGAGAAAGGCAGGGCTTCCCTCCCCTATATACTACTGAGAAATTCTTGGCGTGGGCATCGCCGTTGCCCACTAGAAAGCAGAAGATAATCTGCTGCAGGAATCGAATGGTATCCATGGCCGACAATTCCATTTTTCGCAATAGTTCGAAGCACTGGACGAGTTTCGGTCCGCCCTCTGATTCATATTTGATTTTCGGGTCAACACCAAGAAGTTGACAGAAATCCTCCTGGTGCAGACGTTGCCAGCATCCGTCTACCTTCTGACGGTCATATCTCTTGACAGAATAATATGCCCTGTCCTTGACCGTGATGATGTCGCATTCCGCCGTCTGGATGCCACAATACTTCGCCAGCTTCATGCAATAGAACTCATTGAATACGCTTTCTGGAAAGCGGTTGATTCCGGGCTTGATGATATGGGTTGACGGGGTTCCCATCAGCGGCAGTAATATATGACCGCGTTCGATGGACGCCACCAGCTTGTCCTGTGCGCCCGCCCCCGAAATATGGAAACCCTCCGCCCCGATGTTTAGGGGACGCTCGGAAAGATGAGTCAGCACATCGTCCGCTTCATCTTCGGAGAGCTTTCTGTAGAGCGGTTCCTGGATGGTCTGCGGAGATTTGTCCTGGGCATAGAAAGCGACAGCACCAGCGCAATCCTCACCGATTTCTTTCAGAATGGCAAAGACATTATCTGGAGATACCTGCAGGATTTCCGCTATTCGCACACGGACGCCTTCATCTGGAAGAAGATTTGCAAAAAACGGGATTATTGCTTCTTCCGGATATGGTTCCGAACGTAGAGGCAACGAAAAGGAAAGGGCCTCGCTTCTCTCCTGTTCCAAGTACGCAGGGGCATAGCGAAACGCCATTCGGCCATTGTCAGACGACAGGATCCCAATCTTCCTGTCATACAAATAGACGTCCAGGTATTCCATCAGTCATTGTCCCATCGGTTGTAGATGTATAGGCCAAGTCCAAGTGCATTCAGGACATTCAGCAACTTCTGTATCTGGATCGTCTCCTTGCCGTTCTCCAAATCGGAGATGTAGCGTGTCCCCACCGAGGACAAGCCTGCAAGCGTGGCTTGGGAAATCCTCTGCTCCTTCCTGGTTTTGCGAATAAGGTTGCCGATGGCTGCTATTGATTCCAGCTTCTCTTTTGGCATATATATACCTCCAATGTTGTTACCGTTCGGGAATAACATAGTGTGTAAATGACAGTTTTCAATAAAAAACATCCCGAACGGGAATAGTTTCTCTGCACCGATGGAGTCCCATCCGTCAAGGCTTTTGACACCAGCAGCCGGTTTTCATTCTATAGAATGATGACGATGATACCTGCGGTGCAGAAGATCATTCCGAGCCATTCCAGGGGCGAGTATTTTTCCCTGAGGTGTATTACGGAATAGAGCGTGAACGAGACCACGCACACCCCCACGGGGATTGGGTAGGCGATTGCCCCTGCGCCTGCCCGTGCCATCAGGTCGTTTCCCTTGAAGACAAGGAAGTATGATGCGAGGATGGTGAAGATACCCACCAGGAGCCCCATGGCGCATTCGATCTTCGTGGGGAGCCTGCGCAGGTCCTTTCGGAAGAGTGCATGGAAAAGGCAGGCTGCGGCCATGCCGGAATAGACCAGGGTGGAGCGCGTGACATCTGTCAGCTGCGGAAGGATTTCCTCATATCTGGATGACAATGCGTTGGTGTACATGGCGAGTCCGTTTGTGACGAAGGCCGCCAGGGCGGGGAGGAGCCAGGACCATTTGCCGAAATCCCGTTGTGGACTGTTGGGTTCCGCCTGGCGTGCATCCTGCTGGATGTCCTTGTTCTTTTTGTCGCCTCCGACGCCGAATGACAGCAGTCCTGCCGTTAGGAGTGAGATTCCGGCGAGTCGGCAGGGCGTTGCCTTGTCGCCGTGGACAATGATTCCGAGAGTGAATGGGAAGAGCATTGCCGCCTGGAAGAAGGCCCAGCTGATTCCATTGGGGCCTTTTGCCATGGCCTTGAACAGGAAAAAGCATCCCAGGTAGGTGAAGACTCCGCAGGCGACAAGGGTGGATGCCACGAAGCAGACGGTGGGGTTTCGCAGGTCGGGAAGCCGACTTTGGAAGGGGAGCAGGACGCCGCCCAGGACGACCATGAGGATGGCGACCAGGAAGAAGATACGGGTGGCGGAGGCCTTCTTGCGGGCGGCGTAGCTGTCGATGACACCCTCCAGCATCCAGAGGACGCCAAGAAGGACCAGAAGTGTGATACCGGTGAATAGCATGATGGAGTGGGGAGAAGAGAGTAGGGAAGAGAAGGTAGTGCGTGGCCACTATGCAGTGGGCGTCCGTCAGGGAGGGAGAAGAGAGCGGGAAGTAGGGAGGAGAGGGTAGGGAGAAGAGGGTAGTGCGTGGCCACTATGCAGTGGGCTTCCGTTAGGTAGGGAGAAGAGAGTAGGTAATGTCGCAGGACGACTCCGTCAGTCAGGCAAGTCGGTAAATATATTTCCTTCACATAGTCCGGGTAATTCGTGGAGGGAGAACCCTAGAATGACAACACCTCGATGGTTGAGGCGGCAAATTATTTCAAAAAAACATCGGAGGCGGCTTGTTTTTTTTTTGAAACTGGACGAGGAGCCACGAATGGACACGAATGGATTGAACCACGAAACACACGAAATACACGAAAAGAAAAACCAGAACCACGAATGGACACGAATGGGCACGAATATCATCATCTCGTGGAATGGTGCCACTGCTCTTCAGATAATACCGGAACGACGGTGTTTCGTGTGTTTCGTGTGTTTCGTGTGTTTCGTGGTTTTTAAACGAACCCTGGTAATACGGTGTAGTGGGAGTGTGTAGTGGGGTGAATATCGTCCGCTTCCCACAATTCGCCGAGTGAAAACTCCACAATTCGCCGAGTGAAAACTCCACAATTCGCCGAGTGAAAACTCCACAATTCGCCGATTTTCCCTAGCCTTTGTGTTTTTTTGAGTGGGATTTCTGTGTCGAATGATTTCACATGAATTCAGGAATAGTTCAATGTAAACATGAAAGACTAGGTTGCTTGAGGCAATGGACGGGGAAGTCCTGTCGGGGCGAGTCGGGAAAAGACGTGCGGTAGTCTTTGCAAATGTCAAAAGTGGGTTAGACTATTGATGAATTACGGAACAGGTCTGCCTTGAGGCCGGGTTTTCTCCTGCCCGTCTGCTCACATCAGGCAGGTGCAGGAGGCGGCATCAGGAACGCAAAGGCACATGTTCAGCCAATGCGGGGGCAGGGGGGCATGGCATTTGCCTCGTCCGCATCACAACGCTTTTTGTTTGGCAACCATTCAAGGTCAGAAGGAGATTGGCACATGACAGTTGTATCCCCTGGAAACGGCGTTCTAGGCCGACCACTTCGAATTGCGTCGTTTGGAGAAGTCCTCTTTGACATCTTCGACGACGGAGCCCACCTTGGCGGCGCTCCGCTGAATCTGGCAGTGCACCTGCATCGCCTTGGCGCGGAGTCGATATTGGTTTCAGCCCTTGGGCAGGACGCGCTTGGCGACGAGGCGGCCCGGGCGATTGCCGCCGAAGGGCTCTCTGTCGACCATGTCGCGCGAGTTCCGCAGCCAACAGGCAGCGTCACGGTCTCCCTTGACGAGAAGAAGATTCCGACCTACCATTTTCTGTCCGACTGCGCATACGACTACATTCCCGTGCCCGAGATTGACATGTCGGAGCTTGACCTCTTCTGCTTTGGGACGCTTGCCCAGCGTGGCCCGGAGTCGAGAAGCACCCTGAGGAAGTTGCTTGACAATGCGCCCTGCAAGGTCTTCTGCGATGTAAACCTACGTCAGGACTTCTATTCAAGGGAGATACTGGAGTATTCATTGTCGGCCGCGGACATTGTCAAGCTGAATGACGACGAGCTTCCCGTGATCGCCTCAATGTTTGGGCTTGAATCCGACAGTGGCGCCGTGGCGAGGCGCTTTGGGCTTGACACCCTGATTCTGACCCTGGGGCCGGCAGGGTGCGAGATTTGGCATGACGGGGAGAAGACCGCCTCTCCCGCCTGTCCTGTCAATGTCGTCAGTACTGTCGGCGCGGGGGATGCATTCAGCGCCAGTTTTCTCTTCCACTACCTTTCCGGCCACCGGATTGAAATTGCCGCGGCTGCGGGGAATCGTCTTGCGGCGGATGTCGCCTCCATTCCTGGTGCCTTTTAATCAACCGACAACATAGGGAGTTGATACTATGAAGAAGAATCATTTGCTCCTTTGGGCCATTACATCGGCTCTGGCTGGTTTTCTGTTTGGTTTTGACACGGTGGTGATTTCCGGCGCCGAGAAGGAGATTCAGGGGATATGGGCCCTGAGTGGCACCATGCACGGCTGGGCGTTGAGTTCTGCATTGTGGGGCACTGTGCTTGGCGCATGCTTCGGCGGAATCCCGACAAAGAAGTGGGGGCGCAAGAAAGTCCTCTTCTTCAACGGCATTCTGTATTTTGTGTCGGCGCTCGGCTCCGGCCTTGCCTGGGATGTGTGGTCCTTTGTCGTGGCGCGCTTCATTGGCGGAGTCGGCATCGGCATTTCGACGATTGCGGCACCGCTTTTCATTGCGGAGATCTCCCCCGCGAAGGACCGTGGCAAGCTTGGAGGGCTCTTCCAGTTCAACATTGTCTTCGGAATCCTCGTCGCCTATTTGTCAAACTACATCATCGGCAACATCTGTGACATTGGGGTGGGCTGGCGTTGGATGCTTGGCGTCGAGGCAATTCCCGCAGCCATCTACACGATCATGTGCTTCACGCTTCCCGAGAGCCCCCGCTGGCTCATTGTCGAGGCGAACCGTCCAGCCGAGGGCGTCGAGGTCTTCCGGAAGATCAACCCCGACATGAGCGAGGCGGAAATCTCCGAGCTTGTCGCATCGGTGGAGGCAACCCGCGTGGCGTCGGGGAAGCATTCGGCCATTTGGGACAAGCGCATACGGAAGCCCCTCTTCTTCGCATTTTTGATCGCCTTCTTCAACCAAGTCTCCGGAATCAATGTGATCCTGTACTTCGCGCCGCGACTGCTGGGGCTGGCCGGCGTGAACAACGCCCTGGCGGCGTCAATCAGCCTCGGTGTGACAAACCTCATCTTCACATTTGTGGGGCTCTGGCTCATCGACCGCCTTGGCAGGCGGACATTGCTGTACCTCGGGTCGGCGGGCTATATCCTCAGCCTCGGAGTCTGCGCAATAGCCTTCCTCAGCTTCTCGGAATTCAAAGTCGTCTCCTCGTCAATCGACACGATTACAGGCGCCGAGCAGGTCATGCGCATCGATGAGGGAGTGGGGTATTTTTCCGAGGACGACAAGCACCGCGCGTTCATTGAGTACGAGGATGCCAAGAAGGCGCTGGCAGACGCATCCGCCTCGGAGCGCTACAAGGGGTCGAAGGTCTCGCTTCCGGAGGAACTGCCGCCGGCGGAGGTGAAGGCCGTGGCCGAGGCCTCGAAGGCCGAGGCGTCCCGTATTCTCGGTGCGTCAAGCTATATCGTGCTTCTATGCATGATTGTCTTCATTGCGGCGCATGCCGTCGGATCCGGGACAATCATCTGGGTCTTCATATCTGAAATCTTTCCGAACGAGCAGCGTGCGGCGGGCCAGGCCGTCGGCAGCTTCACCCACTGGATTTCATCTGCGCTTCTCACGCTGGTCTTCCCGATTGCAATCAAGGCATTCAACGCAGGGTATATGTTCCTGTTCTTCTGCGGAATGATGATTCTGCAGCTGATATGGGCGAAGACAATGATGCCGGAGACAAAGGGCCTTACGCTGGAGCAGATCGAAAGGCAGCTCGGCTCTGCGTCCTGACACAGGCAAGCCGCGAATGCAGAGCGCAGGGCCTTGCCCCTCCTTCGTTACAGGGGGGGCAGTCCCCGGCTCCACACTCTGCCGGCAGTGGGGTTACACCCAGATTGAGAAGACATTCCCCGTGGGGCCGGCGAAGGGGGAGTCGGCGGCCGACTGGAAGTCGCAGACGGGGAAGCTGTCCAGGACCCTGCCGTCCTTCAGGATTTCGGCGTCCCAGGCTCCCCAGCAGAACTCGCTTTCGCGCGGGGTCACCTTCAGGGCGCATCCCTGGCCGTTGACCGTATCGGCGGCGTGCAGTTTTTCCAACGGGGTTCCGGCACGGAGTGCCCTTGCGAGGACCAGCGGCCCGTACATCATTGTCGCGGCCATGGTTGTCCTATATTCCTTGACGACATGGTCGCTGGGGTAGAGCGGCTGGAGCAGGTAGCGGTTGTGCGCCCAGGCCTCGTCGTCCTTGCGGCATTTCTGCGGGCGTTCAACGATTCGCGGCACCATGTCGAATGTCAGGACATACGCGTCCCCCGCCCTCTTGACATCCATGTTCGGGCACCATCCCGGCTTGCGGAAGCGGACCTTTGCGGCCGGGTCGCTGACAGTCACCGTGACATGGTGTCCGACGGGGTAGTTGCCGCGGATTTGGAAGGTGACGCCGTCCAGCGTGGCGGTGGCGTCCTGGTAGAAATTCACCTGGAAGACGCCTTCTGCGTCCCGTGAGACGGTTGCCGCCGCCATGTCCATGAATGTGCGTGGGGCATTGTTGACGCAGCAGTGGTTGTATGCGCAGTTGCACTGCCAGTTTGGCTCGTGCCTGACGGCTCCCCTGACAGAGAAGGCCGTCCAGGTGCCGTCGCGGTAGACTCCTCCCAGGAATGCGTTAAGGTATGCGACCTCTATGTCGTCGAGATACTTGTCCTTTCCCGTGATGAGGAACAGGTCGTATGAGAGTCTTATCCAGTGGATGGTGTCGCAGAGTTCCGTGGCGGCATTTGGGTATTCTGCCGCGCCGATGAACTTGTCCACATATCCCACGTCTCCGATGGGATTTGCCTCGCTCTTCGCGAGATTGTCGTGGATGGCTGCGACAGTGTCGAGGCATCGTTTTTCGCCAGTGGCGCGGTAGTATTCCAGCAGTCCGTCCAGGCAGCTCATCAGCTCGTATGACTTTGCCCAGATTGCGGGTTTCGGAATCCATTGGAAGAGTGGCTTGTCCAGGAAGGCATTTCGGAAGAAATTCACCCCTGTCCCGTCTTCGCGGTCCCAGTCGGGGAGCATTTCGGCGGCATAGTCCAGGTATTTCCTGTCCTGTGTCTCCTCATAGAGCATGACGAGTGGCTTTAGGACCGACATTGACGCCACTCCGAGGAAGTCCGTGGATCCGGTGTCGCAGAGGCTGACGCCCAGTCGGTGCATCATGTCGATCCACTGGTCCATCTGTCGTCGGACGCTGTCGAGGATATCCTTTTCCCCCGTGACCTTGTATGCCATCAGCATTGCCCAGATCAGGTATTTCCTGTTCCAGAGATTCCAGAGGCATGTCCAGCCGAAGGCGGGATCCTCCATGATAATCTTTTTGGTCTCGGGGGTGAATGCCACCCGTTCCTTGTCGGTGTAGGAACCCAGGTATCCGTCCTCGTCCTGGAATGAGATGACTCGGCGGCACTCCTTCACAATGAAATCCAGGAGCTCGGGGTCGCGTGTGTAGTCGGCAACGCGCGCGGCGCTGAGCATCTGCTTTCCCCAGAACTCGCCGCGCCACCTGCCTCCAGCCTTCATGCCAAGGTCGTCGTCGCGGTTTTCAATGGGGCAGCGTGCCTCGCCGATAATCTCCGTCTTGGCAAAGTCGGAGAGGATGCGATGCTGGAAGAAACGGGACATCTTGGCTCCAAGGACGCCTTCCAGGCGGACGTCCTTCAGCTGGCACTCGCGGTATTTATCCATGATATGGGAATTGAGGGAGGCAGTGTGTGTAGGTGGCGGGCAAGGGTATTTCGACGTGGGACAAAATTTACCTCGGAATCATACGCGCAGTGGCCAAAAACGGTAGTTTTTTTGTAGAACAGTGCGCTCTGGCGAAGAGGCTTCGGGGCAGAAACAATCAAGCGCGGGATGACGGTGGTGTAGCCGTCAAGCCGCGCCTGGGTTTGCTGGCGCATCCGAGGCGATGCCGGACGCGCCGTGGGATGTCTGCTGGTCTAGCGGAACTTGTCGCCTTCGGGGCGGTTCACGTTTGGCATCCAGTAGAAGTCGCTGCGGAAGTATTGGACGCCAGTCCTGGGATCGACGAGCGTGGTCTTGTTCTGGTTGACTGCCTCCACGTGCCCGTCGGTCATGCTGAGGTTGAGTGCCTTGCCGTGGCGGAAGTAGTTGTCAGGCCTTTGGCAGACATGCTTCGGGTAGACGTTCATGGGTGCGTAGGAGTATTGTTCCCAGTCGATGGTCTTGCGGTTGCCGTCCAGGTAGTTGACGTGGATGCTGGGGTACTTGATGGAGCCCACGCGGTGCCAGTCTGCGCCGGCGCCCCAGTCGGTCATGGTTCCCCAGAACTGCAGCAGCTTGCTGTATCCTGCGCCGACGCTTGCGCCGTAGGAGATATTTCCGAGCCGGATGCGGTCGTCAGTGGGGCATGACGGGCACAGCAGGATCTTGTGCCAGGAGCTCTTGTCTGCTCCCCCCTCCACCTCGTCATCGGCGGCTGGGTCCTTCTCGCACCATTGCCCGTATGTCATGGGGGTTCCTGGGATGAGCGGGTTTACGCTGTACCAGGTATATCCATCCTTGTCGTTCTTCATGCCTTCCGGGGCGGTTGCGTTTGCGAGGAACGTGATGAAGCTGAGGTAGTCGTCGTAGTCGTTGGCGTAGAGGAGGTTTCCCAGCTGGATTTGCTTCAGGTTGTTGGTGCAGGAGATGGCGCGTGCCTTCTCGCGTGCCTTGGAGAGTGCCGGCAGCAGCATGGAGGCCAGGATTGCGATGATGGCAATGACCACCAGCAGCTCGATGAGAGTGAAGTGTTTTTTCATAATGCCTTGTTTTTGTAGTGGTTGAAATATGTCCGAAAGGTGAGGCGAATGATGCGTCTCAACTGCATTATCAGAGAAAAACGACCAATATCAAGTATGATTTCCAAAATTTGGAATGTTTTTTTTGCGCGCTTTTTTTTTGCGTTTACTTCTGCAGGATACGCGTGTTACTGGGGAAAACAGCTTTTCAGGTTGATTTCCTGTCTAAAAGCCTTCGGAATGGCTTATATTCCCCAGAAAAATGCCACGGAAATAATCGGAACATCAGTTAACCATGGAACTCATCATTGACCCAGCTTGGAGAGACCAGTTGCATGAGGCGCAGCTGGACACGGTGGAGGCCGTCCTGGCCTTCGAGAACGAGCATTGCCTCAGCCGCCACAACCGCGCCGCCACCTGGAAGGGCACATTGCCAAATGGCAGGGTATTCTTCCTGAAGAAGGACTTCTACACCAGCCTCGCGCCGATCTTGCGCAGGCTGATACGCTTCCAGGCGCCTGAAACCAATACCGAACGGGAGACACGCCTTCTGTTGAATGCACGGCGCCTGGGCTTCCGCATTCCCGAAATCATCGCTCATACGCGGCACTGCAAGTGGTGGCTGCCCACCAAGGGCGCCATGATTGAACTCGCCGTGCATGGACGCCCCGTCGACGAACTGGTCAATGACCCGACAGTCTCCGAGGAACAAAAACAGGATGCGTTGTCGAAGGCACGGGCCACGCTGGACCGACTCCAGGACGCACAGCTGGACTGGCGAAAGGACTGCAAGCCCGAACACTTCTTCTACTGCGATGACGGGGAGATAACGTTGATTGACGGGGAACGGCTCTTCCCTGCCAAAAAGCCCCTCACGGCAGAATACCGCGCCGCGCAGCATCAGCGCTTCGACAGCTTCCTGCCTGAAAAATACCGCCGTCAGGCATAGGACATTGTTTCACAAGGAAAACAGATGAAAGGCATCCTCCGTCTTATAGCACTCCACCTGCTTCTTTTTGCGACAGTTGCACTCTTTGCAGGCAACCCGTGGCGGTCTGTCCGACTGGAGGGGGACCCCGAGGCCATCGATGACATTGAGCTTTTGGCTGACGGTCCCGAACCGCTGGTGCGCGATTGGCTTGTGCCTGTCTTCCAGGAGTATTTGGAGCGCATCCTGGGCGTGAAGCCCCCTGTGGTGGAGGCGCCGAGTGGGCGTTTCACCATTGTGCTGGGGGCGGGGGAATTGGCAAGGGCCAATGGACTGGACGTTGAGGCGCTTCCCCCGGAGGGCTACTACATCCGGCGCAGTGGAAGACTCCTCTTCCTTTGCGGGAAGGACGACCCGGCGCAGATTCCCCAGAAGAATTTCTGGAAGATGCGCTTTCCCCGGGGGAGCGTCAGTGCCGCATACGACTTCCTGGAGCGTTTCGCGGGATGCGTCTTCGCCTTCCCGAATCCCCAGGCGGAGGCACTGTCGCCGTCCGCTGCATTGAAACTGCCTCCAGTCCTTGATATTGTAGAGGCGCCTGACTTCACAATGCGGGACATCGAGGTAAACGAGTACGGCTATCCCTGCAAAGCCGCAATGGACGTGCTGGACTCAAGGGGCGTGCAGCCGTTGAAACGGCAGGTGCTCTCGCTTCGCCTGGACCAGTCAAACATCCCCTTCGGACACGGATTGGTCTTCCATGATCTCGTGGAGCGTTTCGCAAAGTCAAATCCGGAGTTCTTCGCCCTCATGCCCGACGGGGGGCGCTACAACAGGCCGAATCTTCAGCACACAGGTCATATTTGCTACTCTAACAAGGAGTTACGCGAGATAATCTATCAGGATGTCAAGGCATATCTCCAGGGGGAACCTCCGCAGTCACGGGGGTTGGAACGCTGGGCTGTAAACGGTTTTTCGCGGAATTACGTGAATGTGATGCCCCAGGACTGGCTCTATTTTTGCTGCTGTCCAAAGTGTTCCGGGATTGCCCGCGGGGAGCGTTTCTACCAGGACGGTGTTCCTGAGCCGGAACGTGTGGCGGCTGCGGACGCCATCAGCGAGATGCTCTGGGATTTCACTGCGGAAATTGCCGAGCGTTTGGAATCCGAGGGCATTCCGGGCATTGTGACCCAGATGGCGTATTCGCCCAGCCGCGAGCCGCCGCGCCGTCCTCTTCCCGACAATATCGAGGTCATGGTTGCCCTTCCCGGGCAGGCGCACCACGGCGACTGGGAGAACGAGGTTGCGTTGCTGAAGCGCTGGAATGAGAAGCTTGGCAGGAAGGTGTACATCTGGACCTATCCCGGGAAGGCCATGAGCAAGGCCGCCATGGTGGGCATTCCCGCCGCCATGCACCGCCACAATGGAAAGTATTTCCAGATGGTGAAGGAGTATATCCGTGGCGCGATGCTGGAGAGCGAATCGGACTTCTATCTCTTCAACCACCTGAACGACTATGTCTTCGCCCATGTCGCATGGAACAACGACATTGACACGGACGCGCTCCTGGGCAAATACTTCCGCACGATGTACGGCAAGGGCGCCCCGATGATGGAGGAGTATTTCAATACCCTGGAGGACCTCTGGTGCGGCGAGATTCTGACCAATGTGAAGCAGACCGGCCTGGGACCCGTCCCCGTCATCCCTCCGATTAATTACGTTTGGGATAAAATCTACAGTGCGGAGCGGATGTCCTTCCTGGAGGCGCTTCTTGAGGAGGCTGAGGAGGCCGTCTTGGACGACCCTGGCTGCCTGGAGCGGGTGCGCTTCATGCGGCGCGAGTTCCACGGTCCCATCGCCGCCGCCCGCGCCGCTCACCTGGAGCGCGTCCAGGGCTTTGCCAAATGGTCCGCCGCCCTGGGCGAGGCCATCTTCCTGCGTCCCTGCAAAGGGGCAAAGGTGGAGGCGCCCACGCGTGTCATTCTGACGGAGGACGATGAGAACCTCATCCTGGATGTGGAGTGCATGGAACCCGACATGGAGACCATGCGGGCGAAGGTCCCCGCCACGGAACGGGACACCAATTGCTGGGAGGACTCGGACTTCGAGTTCTTCATTGCGATGACGGGCAGCCGGAAGGAGTTCTACCAGATTGTCTTCAACGCCAATGGCTCCATCCTGGACAGCAGGGAGAACGACGGTGACGCCGAGCTCTCCTGGGATAGTCTGATGCGCCTGGAGGTCCGCCGCGGGGACGACCGCTGGAGCGCCAGGGGAGTCATTCCAAAGAGCGCCTTCGTCGGCGTGGATTTCTCCAAGCCCATGGCAGTCAATTTCTGCCGTCACCGTGTGACAGGCGACATCACCGAGGACTACCAGTGGAGTCCCTCCGAGGGCAGCACCTTTAAGGAAAGCAGCCGCTGGGGCACCATCACCCGCAGCGTGCCGGAGAACCTGCTGAAGAACGGCGACTTTGCCGAGGGAGTCGTGAATGGCCATCCCGTGGGGTGGAGCACCTGGAGCGAGCAGGTCTCTCCCGGCCACCGTCCTGCCGCGCTAGGCGGCGTCCCCCCGTCTCTTTCTGGGAGTGAACAAGGCGGCACACCACGGGAGGCCGTCGGCCTGGACCACGAGGTATTCATGACTGCCGGCGCGTCCCTGCGGCTCCGGAATATTCCGGACGTGCGTTGCAATGCCATCCAGGAATTCCGCGCCAAGGCAAATGCGCGATACACCCTTAGCTACTACGTCCGCATCCAGGGGCTTTCCCTCGAGGATGTGTCGGATCCCATCGGCGCGGGCGTCGGCGCATATATCTACGCCAGCGGAAGGGAGTACTCCCTGCCCCGGGAGCGCATCACGGCCGACACGGAGTGGATCCGCCAGGAGTTCACGTTCACCACGGGGGACGTCAATGCGGACGAGGAGGGAATGGTCAGGTGCTTCCTGGGGCTCTGGAACTGGCGATGCCCGGGAACCGTCTGGTTCGACCAGGTGAAGATTACGGAGAATCCCGCGGAGTAGAGCCGTAGAGTGGGGAGCGATCCCGCCTTCGTCGAGGGTAGTGGTCTCGACGAAGGCGTCGCCTTCCTTTTTCTAGGCGTTCTTGCCAAGGACTTCCTTGATGAGCGGGCATATAGCCTGTGAGAATCGGTAGAATCCCAGGTCGGTGAGGTGGACCCCGTCCACGGCGCATTCCCAGAAGTCATTTCCGAGTGCCTTTTCATTCAACGTATCGAAGAACGAGATGTTATCATCTCCTGCCTTTGTGCGTTTAATCCATTCCTTCCGCATGATATCGGTTTTATGCGCGATGATATCCGAATGGAGTTCCGGGAGCGCGCACACGCCTGGTGTCGGCCCCACCAGGACGATGGGCGTATTTGGGTGTTTCCCGCGTATGATGTCCAGGACTCCTGGCAGTGTGGACTCCAGCGCCAGCTCGTCCACATTCCAGGCATAGTCGATCAGGAATGCCCCAGCATTGATTTCCGCCATGAGATTTGCGATTTCCGGTTCGCCCTTTCCGTTGCCCGAGAATCCCAGGTTGATGATTTCCCTGTCAACCATGCGTGAGATGATGTTTGTGGAGGCCATTCCCGGACGGCAGGCGCATCCGCCTTGCAGGATGGAAGTGCCATACCAGACGATTGGCTTCGGGGAGGGGAATGGGGTGGCCGGTTCGACCTTCGCATCTTCGTCCAGCCCGATTTCCAGGGCGTCAACGCCGTTGTAGAGCGGGAAGTTGATGATGACATCACGCATCTTGCGCTCCACGCCGAAGACGATTGTGGAGGCGAAGCTGAGCTTCGAGTGGTCCCATCTGGTGACGCCGAAGCATTTCCAGGTTCCGTCGCAATTGAGGTAGAGGTCGAATCCCGCGCTGCCGGAGAAGGCCATGTGGTCCATGCCGTATGTCTCATGCAGGGTTGCCTGGACGGAGAAGCTGGAGCTGTCGGTGCGGAACCGGACCTGGCCTCCCGCAGTCTGGAGCATCATGTAGTATGCGCCGCATCCTGCGACCGGGATTGTCGTCCTGACACCGTTTGGGAACTGTGTGACGGTTGAGTTGGGGTCTGGGGTTGGCAACCGCTGGTAGGAGTGGTTTTTGTCGAACCAGGCAAATCCCACGACCTTCATTGGGGATTCGTAGGGAAGGTGCCATTTGATGCCCTCGGCCTTGGGCGCCCAGGCCATGTACGGGTCGATTACCTTGATGTCTTTTTCCATTTGTTCTGTCAGGCGTCTTGACGCCGTGTGTTGCTGGATTCTGGGGCGGCTATTTGTTCTCCGTGGCGGCTTCCATTCGGCGAAGTCTTGCCTGGTAGTAGTGCGAGAGGAAACAGTCGGTCGACACCATCAGGATGTCGAGGATATAAAGGTAGATCACCCAGTTCCCGCGCCAGGTGCCGCCGACGAATTTGCTCGCCAGGCCGCAGACATAGCCGAATATTATCATGTAGAGGAAGACAAAGCTCTTTCCCTGGGGATTCTTGACGCGGCAGGTCTTGATGATCTGGGCGGGCCAGCTGGCTCCGAAGACGATCAACATCATCGCCTCGAGGATTTTTGCGGGTTCCATTTGATTGGAATCCAGGCGCGTTCCTGCGTGCCTGGATCAGTTGGGTTGGTGTTGGTGTTGTTGGTGCAAGTGAGTCCGCGTGGAATGCGGGCTATTTGGCGAGGCGTGCATTGATGCCTGCGGCGGCGCGGCGGCCTTCACCCATTGCCAGGATTACAGTCGCGGCTCCCAGGACGATGTCGCCACCCGCGAAGACTCCGGGGATTGAGGTCTCGTTGGTCTCGGGATTGACGACGATGTTCCCCCGCTTGTTCACCTCGAGCCCTTCGGTGGTGGCGGAAATCAGGGGATTCGAGTCGTTTCCTACTGCGACGATGACCGTGTCGACATCCAGGGTGAATTCGCTGCCGGGGATTTCGACAGGGCGCCTGCGCCCGGACGCGTCCGGCTCCCCAAGTTCATACTTGAGGCACTCCAGTCCGATGACGCGCCCCTTTTCGTCTCCAAGGACGCGCTTTGCGTTTTCGAGGGTGTGGAACTGGACTCCCTCCTCCTTGGCGTGGTGGACCTCCTCGATTCTCGCAGGCATCTCCACCTCGGAACGGCGGTAAACCAGGTAGACGGTGTCCGCGCCCAGGCGAAGCGCCATGCGGCTTGCGTCCATGGCGACATTGCCGCCTCCCAGGACGGCGACCCTCTTCCCGTGCCAGAAGGGCGTGTCCGCCTTGCCCTCGAGATACGCCTTCATCAGATTTGCGCGGGTGAGGTATTCGTTTGCGCTGAAGACGCCGATGAGGTTCTCCCCCTCGATTCCCATGAACTTCGGAAGCCCGGCGCCAGTGCCGATGAAGACGGCGTCGAAGCCGTCCTTCTCCATGAGGTCCTTCAGCTTGCGGGTGCGGCCAACGACGTAGTTCGTCTCAATCTTGACGCCGAGTTTCCTGAGCCCGTCGATTTCCGTCTGGACGATTGACTTTGGAAGGCGGAATTCAGGGATTCCGTAGACGAGGACTCCTCCCGGGCGGTGGAATGCCTCGAAGACCGTGACGCTGTGGCCGGCGCGCGCACAGTCGGCGGCCACCGTGATTGACGCCGGCCCCGAGCCGATTACGGCCACCTTCTTGCCGGTGGGAGGCGCGCAGAGCGCCTCGTCGGCGGATGAGTCGCCGTTTGTCCTGGCGAGGTCGGCGCAGAAGCGTTCCACCCTGCCGATGGCGACCGCCTTGTCGACGCCCTTGAGGATTTTTCCGACGGTGCAGTGCATCTGGCACTGCTTTTCCTGGGGGCAGACCCGCCCGCATACGGCCGGCAGCAGGCTTGTCTTCCTGATGACTTCCAGGGCTCCCGCGAAATCCCCCTCGGCGGCCTTTGCCAGGAATCCCGGGATGTCGATTGCGACGGGGCATCCCTGCATGCAGGGCTTGGTCGCGCATTGCAGGCAACGTGAGGCCTCGCGCCGCGCCTCTTCGGCGGTGTATCCCAGAGCCACCTCCTCCATATTGTGGGCACGAACCTCCGGAGGCTGCTCCGACATGGGCTGCGGCGGGATTGAAAGTTTTTCCTTGGGTGTCATTTGAAGATTCCTGCTTTGCAGACGTGTTCTTTTGCGGCGGCTTCCTGTTCGCGGTAGGCGCCCATGCGCTGGAGCATCTGGTCCCAGTCGACCTGGTGGGCGTCGAATTCAGGTCCGTCGACACAGACGAATCTTGTCTTGCCGCCGACGCTTATGCGGCAGCCGCCGCACATGCCCGTGCCGTCAATCATGATCGTGTTCAGCGAGACGGTGGTCTTCACATGGAAGGGCAGGGTGGTGAGGGCGCAGAATTTCATCATGATGGGGGGGCCGATGGCAATCACCTCGTCCACCTCGCCTCGTTCACAGAGCTCCTTGAGCGGGTCTGTGACCAGTCCCTTGCGGCCCGAAGACCCGTCGTCCGTAATCAGAATCAGCCTCTCCCCCGCAATCTTCCTCATCTCCTCCTCCATGACGAAGAGGGACTTGCTGCGGGCTCCCATGATGATTGTGACCTCGTTGCCGGCCGCCTTGAGCGCCTGGGCAATCGGGTGCATCGGGGCGACGCCGATGCCGCCGCCCACGCATACGACGCGGCCCGGCTTTTCGCCGTGCTCGCCCCTGATGTCCGTGGGACGGCCAAGGGGCCCCAGGATCGCGGGGATGGAGCCCCCCTCGCCCATGGCGCAGAGCTTCATGGTGGAGGCGCCGACTGCCTGGCAAATCAGGGTGATGGTCCCCCTCGCGGAATCCGCGTCCGCAATTGTCAACGGAATCCTCTCCCCAAATTCGGTGTCAACCATCAGGATGACAAACTGCCCGGCCTTTCGCTCGCGGGCAATCAGGGGAGCCTCGACTTCGAGCAGGAAGACGCTCTCGGAAAGGGCTCGCTTTTTCAGTATCTTGTGCATGGTCCGATAATATGGCAATTCCGCCGACGCCTTCCCCGCATTATGGGAAAAGTGCGTTCGGCGGAAGTGTCGTTGCTAGTTATGTAACTATATAACTAGTTTATTATAAGCAACTTATGCAGTTGTTAGACTCCCTGCGCCAGCATTGCATCGGCGACCTTGGTGAATCCGGCGATATTGGCGCCCATGACGTAGTTGCCCTTGTGGCCGTACTTTGCGGCGGCCTGGTATGCGTTGTCGTGGATTGCGGCCATGATTTCGCGGAGCTTTCCGTCGACCGTCTCCGACGTCCATGAGAGTCTTTCGGAGTTCTGCGTCATTTCGAGTCCGGATGTTGCGACTCCTCCCGCGTTTGCGGCCTTTCCCGGCGCATAGAGGATTTCCGCCTTGAGGAACGCCTCGACCGCCTCCGGGGTGGAGGGCATGTTCGCGCCTTCGGCGACGAGCCTGCATCCGTGCTTGAGGAGGTACTCCGCGTCCGCCCCGTCGAGTTCATTCTGCCTGGAGCATGGGAGTGCGCAGTCGACTGCCTCGACGACCTGCCAGGGGCGCGCCTTGGCGAAGAACTTCGCGCCGGGGATTTCGCTGGCGATTTCGCTGAGTTCGCCGCGCTTGACGTTCTTGAGCTCCATCACGATTGCCAGCGCCTCGGGGGTGAGTCCCTCCTTGACATAGAGCGCTCCCGAGCGGTCGGATAGGGTGACCACCTTTGCCCCCAGCTGCATGAGCTTCTTGGCGGCGAAGGAGGCGACGTTGCCGGCGCCGGAGACCGCGCAGACCTTGCCCGCGAAGTTGTCGCCCTTGACGGCGAGCATGTTCTCCGCGAAGTAGACCGTGCCGAAGCCGGTCGCCTCGGGGCGGATGAGGGAGCCGCCGAAGCTGAGCCCCTTGCCCGTGAGGACGCCTGTCCACTCGTTGCAGATCCTGCGGTAGGTGCCGTAGAGATAGCCGATTTCACGGGCGCCGACGTTCATGTCGCCGGCGGGGACGTCGGTGTCGGGGCCGATGTGCCTGTAGAGCTCGGTCATGAAGCTCTGGCAGAAACGCATGACCTCCATGTCGCTGCAGCGCTCGCCGGGGGTATGGGGGCTCTGCTTCGGGTTGAAGTCGCTGCCGCCCTTGGCGCCGCCCATCGGAAGGGTGGTCAGGGAGTTCTTGAAGATCTGCTCGAACCCCAGGAACTTCAGGACGGAGAGGTTGACCGTGGGGTCAAAGCGGAGGCCGCCCTTGAAGGGGCCGATGGCGCTGTTGAACTGGACACGGTAGCCGCGGTTCACGCGGACGTTCCCCTTGTCGTCAACCCAGGGGACGCGGAAGAGGATTGTGCGCTCGGGCTCCACAAGGCGTTCCAGGATTGCATTGCGCTGATACTGGGGGTTGGCGTCAATGACGGGCGCAAGGGTGGTCAGAACTTCCTCGACAGCCTGCAGAAACTCGGGCTGGTCGGCATTCTTGGCGCGGACATCCTGGAGAACCAGGTCGATGTAGTTGCTCATTTGAAATCTCTTCCGGTTGGGTGATGGGTGTGGTGACTGGACTAAGGAAAATTGGATGTGAGTCGGCCACGGGCGCACAAGGCGCAGCAGCCAGGCCGCGAACCCGCAGGGAAGCAAAAGGCATGCCACAGGGGAAGCCCTGGGAACAGGGCATAATATACCCCCTCTCGTGGTTACATAAAATGTAAATAATCGGAATCCGTATTACATTATTTGTCGCATGGTTTCACGGCTTGGGGCAGACCTTGACGAATTTCCCCCGGCTCTCCTTCCAGTCGTCCAGGATTTTCCCCGCCAGTTCCGAGGATGTGACTTCCATGTGTTCCTTCAGGAGTTCGTGGATTTCCTTCTCTTCGGGTGAGTCCGGCTGGAGTCGTTGGACGCTTCTTCGCTCCGTTTCCGCCAGGATTCCGTCGGGGTCCATCGCATAGGCGCATCCCCCTGTCATCCCCTCTCCGAAGTCCTTCCCGGGGAAGGAGAGGATAAGCGCGCGTCCTCCGTGCATTCCCGCGCATCCTCCCTTTCCGATTGCGTCTGCGACGAATGTGATTCCCGCGGCGAGCCCTTCCCCGAAGGAGTCCCCCGCGGTTCCCACGAAGTGGATTGTCATCTGCCGAAGCCGTGGGGCGTGCGCGCCTCCGTATCTTCCCTCCACCTCGTGGGAGAACTCCTTGCCGACCTCGTTGTCCTGGCGGGAGACCCGTCTTCGCACTGTGCGCGAGGGGGTCTTCAGCAGCGGAATCAGGTTTTTCTTGTCGTAGAGATTCTCCATGTCGCACCTCTTTTCTTCTCGGGAGCTTTCCCGTGGAGAGCAAGCGCCATGCCAAGAGTCGCTGACGGAGGTGCGCCTACTCTTCTGGAATCCAGCCAGTTACATAATCTGTAACCTTTTCGTGCCGTGATTTACATTCCTTTGCGCAGTTTTGGGATGTCATTCTGGCACGCCGCTTGCTTTTCTGCCGTCCAGTCCCTCCGATGATTACATTTTTTGTCATCGTCTCATTTACTGCCGTCATTTCAGCCAATTGAGGTCATCCTTATGGTTTCACACGAGATAGCGATATTGCGCGAGGTCACGTCGGTTGTCGTCCGTGAGCGCAACGTGCGTCGTCTTCTGGAGGAGGTGATAGAGATATTGGAGCGTGGCCTTGGGATGAAGCGGGGGACCTTTGCTCTGCTGGAGGGGGACGAGCTTCGGATTGAGGCCAGCACCCGGACATTGAATGCCGAGGAGCGTGCGCTTGGCCGTTACCGGATAGGCGAGGGCATTACCGGGCTGGTTGCGAAGACCGGCAAGTCCGAGGTTGTGCTGGATGTCCGCAAGGACCAGCGTTTTCTGAACAAGACCCGGAGCCGCGCCGGCAACGAGGCGGTCTCCTTCATCTGCGTGCCCCTCATCTATCTGGGGCAGGTCGTGGGGACTCTTTCGGTGGACTGCGAGATGCGTTCCGACACAGGCGCGCTGGTGAAGGACGTGGCCTTCCTGGAGATCATCGCCAACATCACCGCGGAGGCCGCCGCCGCATGCCGCGAGGAGTGTGCGGAGCGTGACGCCCTTATCGAGGAGAACCGTCAGCTCAGGGACATGCTTCCCTGCAATCCCGGCAAGCTCATAGGCGACTGCAAGGACATGCGCGCGGTCTACGAGCAGATCCACCAGGTTGCGCCCAGCGACGCCACGGTGTTGATCAGGGGTGCCAGCGGCACGGGCAAGGAGCTTGTCGCCAAGGCGATACAGGGGCTTTCATTGAGGAAGGACAAGCCCTTTGTCGTCCTCAACTGTGCCGCATTGCCGGAGGCCCTTGTGGAGTCGGAGCTTTTCGGCCATGAGAAGGGCGCCTTCACCGACGCCCGCGAGAGGCGCATCGGCCGTGCTGAGGCTGCCAATGGCGGCACCCTCTTCCTTGACGAAATCGGCGACCTGTCGATTCCCGTCCAGGTCAAGCTGCTTCGCTTTCTTCAGGAACGCACATTCTCCCGCGTCGGCTCCAACGAGGAGATACACAGCGACGTCCGGTTCATAGCGGCGACCAGCCGCAACCTGGAGGATTTGATGCAGAGGAAGCTCTTCAGGGAAGACCTCTACTACCGGCTCTCGGTCTTCCCGATTGTCATGCCCGACCTGGCCGCCCGCGGCGGGGACATCATCCTCCTTGCGCAGCACTTCCTCTCGAAGATGAGCGCGAAATACGGAAAGAGAATCACGCGGATTTCATCGCCGGCCGCGAACATGCTGCAGGCATACTCCTGGCCGGGAAACGTGCGGGAACTGGAAAACTGCATCGAAAGGGCGGTCCTCACGTGCAAGGACGACTGCATCCACGGATACAACCTGCCGCCGGCGCTCCAAAGCCCCGAGTTCAATGAAGACCCATACCACCCGGACGAACACCTCACCCTGGAGGAGCAGCTCGCCGCAGTCGAAAGGAAAATCCTGGAGAACGCGCTCAGGCGGCACGACGGAAACCGCGCCGCCGCCGGCCGGGAACTGGGAGTCTCCCCGCGTATGATGAACTACAGGCTCAACAAGGCGGGGCTTGGAAAATAGTATAACTGCTTGCAGTGCAGATAGTTATAATGACAATTACGCGCCTGGCGCCCAGCCGGCCGTCCGGAAGATGGCGATTGCCCAGGCCGTGCCGAGTGCGACCAGCATGACGAATACCGCGGCGCTTCCCATGTCCTTCGCGCGCTTTGCAAGGGGGTGCCACTCCGGCGACGCGAGGTTTGTGAGGGCTTCCAGGGCGGAGTTCAGCAGCTCGGTCGTCAGCAGGATGAATCCGAGGGATATCAGGAGCGCCCGTGTCTGCCAAGGCAGCCGGAGGGCCAGCGCCAGTGCGACATTGAGGATTTGCAGGAGGGTCTCCTGGCGGAATGCGGACTCGTTCTTGAAGGCGGCCTTCAGGCCGTCCATGGAGTAGCCGAATGCCGCGAAGAAGTGCTTGACCCCGTGGCACCTGCGTGGCTTCTCCTGTGGCTGCCCGGCGCCCCTGCCGCTTGTCTCCTCGTCCATGGTATCCTCCTTTATTTTCCCTTCTTCACGAATCTCATCATGTCGTGGTTTGCCTGGACGAGCATCTTCGCGTACTTCCTGAGGAACTCCCCGTCGTCCCCGAGGGGCTTGTCATCTCCGGTGGAGAGGTTTCGCCCGTAGTATTTTGCCCCGGTTCCTGTCGGCAGGATGTACTTGTATTCTCTTGTGATGAAGCAATCCAGCTTCCATCCGCATGAGACGTAGAACTGCCTGTCGTAGCCATCGTCGAGGATGCTTTCCCCTACACTGTAGTCCTTTTGCGGGTTTTTGACTCCGAGGAACGGCGCGATTGTCGGTATGATGTCCGTGTGGTGTGTCCTGTGTGCGACAGTCCTGTGCTCAACGCCCGGGATTGTGATCACCAGGGGGGTCTTGAGCTGTTCGTCGACGAATGTGGAGTTGTGGCCTAGGCGCCCCTTTTCGTAGAACTCCTCGCCGTGGTCCCCGTTGATGACGATGATTGTCCTTTCCTTGACCTCCGGGTGTTTCTCGAGGAAGTCCAGGATTCTCCCGATCTGCCTGTCGATGTCGTGGGCTGCGTTCACCTGGCGGTTGTAGAGCAGCTGCGCATCCTCGTCGGAGACGGTCGCGTAGTTGATTTTCGGCATGTACTCCTTGATGAGCGGGCGTTCCGGGTCGAAGTTATACGGGGCGTGGGTGCCTTCGAAGAACTGGAAGCAGAAGAAGGGCTTGCCGTCGGCGGCGCGCGCCTCCAGGAATCCGAGGATTCTGTCGACGGCCTTGACGTCCCGGACCCAGGAGGGGTCGCTGCTGTCCATCTCCTTCATGTCTCCGGACGGGATTGACGCGAAGATTGTCTGGTCGAATTCAGGGTATGTGAAGCGTGCGGAGGTCTGGACGTTGAAGATGTATCCGTCCTCCCTGAGCCAGTCGAAGAGTAGCGGCCCACGCCTGGCGTTAAGGAAGCTGTTCCAGTTGTTGCCGTAGAGCCCGTAGAACATTGAGAACATTGCATTCCTGGTGCCGTGTCCGCCGCTGTAGTGGTCGGTTGCGTGGACGCCTTGCCCGGCGAGCCTCCAGGCGTTGGGCATTGTCCTGGCATTCAGGTGGTCTGCGCGCAGTGACTCCGATGTGAGCCAGATGATGTTCAGGGGTGCCTCGGGAGTCTCGCGCTGGATTGGGCGTTCCGGGTAGTTCAGCGCGCTGACCCTGTCGCTCTCGTCGTCGAATGGCGTGTCCTCCCGGGGCGGCTGTGTGAAGCCGAGCTTCTTCATGAATCTGCGGATGCGGATTGTGAAGGTGACCGGATAGCTCGCCGTGGCGGAAAGCACATCCTTCCTGCGGAAGAAGTCGGAGACGCCCTGGATGAAGAGGGAGGAGACGAAGAGTGCGATGGCGAGTGCGCAGGCGGTCCAGGTCTTCCAGGGGCGGATGTTCCGCATCGCCTCCAGGGCCGGGTCGAGCCTGCGCCACTTGCAGGTGGCGGCTGCCAGCAGGATGTTCAGGGCGAGGAAGACCAGGACGAGGAGGCTGGAGGGGACGATTGTCGCCGCGTCAAGCCCCATCGCGGAGAAGCCCCCTGGAGTGAGCATCAGGTTGATGACGAGGCCGTTGATGTGGTATCCCCAGTTGTGGAGGACAACCATGTCGATTACAAGCAGCAGCTCCAGGAAGGAGGTCCATGCGACGGCGACAGCCGCGGCGGCGAGGTGCATTCCGCGCCGTCTTGAGAGGAGGAGGAGCCATGTGGCCCCTGCGCCTGGGAGCAGGTATATGATGGGGTAGGTGAGGGTCGCGATGGTCATCCAAAGCCCCTGCCAGAATCCTCCTGGATATCCGTAGGTCCCGCTGAAGACCATGAACACCAGGAGGAGTATCAGGTAGTGGACTCCGAAGAATATGCAGCTTCGGCTATAGAGGGATTTCCTGTCTTGCATCTTGTCTTGCCGGGGGTGGAAAAGGCGTCTTGCTTGTGACTTTGCCTTATTCTACGCCGGAGACATTGCATGAATATTACAGGATTATTATCAATTGGCAATCATCCCGTGGAAGACGGGGGGCATTGGCCGCCGACGGGGAAGCGCAGCTGGAATACCGTGCCGCCTTCCGGGGGGCATTCTGCCTGGACCTGTCCTCCGAGGGACTCTGCGACCGCGCGCACCATGCTGAGCCCGAGGCCGTTTCCAGGCTTGCTGCGGCTGGCGTCACCCCTGAAGAACCTGTCGAATATCTTTGGCAGGTCCTCCTTGGGGATTCCGCCGCCCGTGTCTGCGACCGTGAGGATGATTTCACTGGCGCCCTTTGCGAGCGTGACTGCCACCCTGCCGCCCGGGGGGGTGTATTTGAGGGCGTTGTCAAGGAGGTTCGCGACCATCTGCTCCAGCCGCCTCTCCTGGCATTTCATCGTGACTTCCGTCTCCGGAAGATTTAGGACAAGCCGGATGCCCTTGTCCTCCGCAAGGGTGGAGAAGGCCTCCGTCAGCTTCTGGAGCACGCTTCGCACATCCACATCCTGGCACCTTGCCTTGTCGAAGCGCTTTTCGATGCGCGTGATTTCAAGCATCGTGTTGATGGTCGAGAGCAGCTCGTCGCACTCCTCGGCGACAAGCGCCGCGAAGTCCCTGTCCCTTGCGTTGATCATCTGGAGCTCGGCACGCGCCTTCATCCGCGTCAGGGGCGTCCTGAGGTCGTGGGCGATGTCGTCGGTGACATCCTGGAGCTCGGTGAGGAGCTTCTGGGTGTTGTCGGTCATGTGGTTGAATGTGGCGACGAGCTTCTCGATTTCGCTGATTCCGCTCTCGCTCTCCAGGCGCATCGAGAAGTTCCCCCGCGCAATCTCGTCCGCCATGTCCCCGATATGGAGGATTCTCCGTGAGATTCTCCTGCTGAAGATGACCGCCACGATGAATTCCAGCGGGACGAAGAGGACGAATACAAGGAGGAAGAGCAGCATAAGGTGCCGGAGGTTCTCCTCGATTTCGGAGGTGCTCTGTGCGACGACCAGGTAGTTCCCGTCGTAGATTCTCCGCGTGTGCGCCAGGATTGGCCCGTTGTCTGTCCGGATTCTGTGGAAGCCGTTTCGCGGCGGTTTCTCCTCGAAGAGCATTGAGAACGCCTTGAGGTGCGCCTTGTCGAAGTACGAGCACGCCCCCACGTCCCCGCGTTCGTCCATTAGGAGCAGGTACAGGTTGTTTCTGCCCATGGAGTATGACTCCTCGTTGAATTCCCGGTCGATGTGCGAGAGCGCCCCCGCCGGGTCGCATGGGGTTTCGGAGACAATCGAGTTGGAGGCTGCGTCGTATGTTGCCAGGAGGGTCTGGTGGTTTCTGAGTCCTGCGACGTAGTATCTGTCCTGGTCCTTCGAGTAGTATCCGGCCAGCGGCGTGATGGGCGTGGCGCCGCCGTAGTGGAGTCGTTCAAGGCATCCCAGCGGCAATTCCCTCGGTGCGACCGGGATTCCGTCCGGCGGTTCGTCCTGCTGTGTGAGATATTCGTAGTAGAATTCGCCGCTGTAGTTGAGGAGCGACTCCCTTGCGCCGTTGTAGAGGAACCTGCTCTGCGTCCAGTAGATGAGCAGGAGGCTCACCAGGAGGATTGCGGCTGTTCCGCAGAGGAAGAACTTCACTGTGCGCAGCCTGAGCGTCCCCCTCCACTGGGAGTCTCCACCCGCGCGGGTGCTATTGGCTGGCCGGTTCTCCATCAGGCGCGCCTGGTCGGCTACTGCTCCTCCAGGACGTAGCCGAAGCCGCGCACGGTCTGGAGCAGCTTCGGGGAGAAGTTCTTGTCAATCTTGTCCCGCAGATGGCATATTCTCGAGTCGACGATATTCGTGTGCGGGTCGAAGTTGTATTCCCAGACATGCTCCATGATTGTGGTCCTTGAGACCACGCGCCCCTTGTTGCGCATGAGGAATTCGAGGAGCTGGAACTCCAGGGGCTGGAGGATGATCCTCGTGTCGTCGCGGTATACCTTTCTTCCGACCAGGTCCATCCGGAGATTTGCGACCTTGAGTTCGGTTGGGTCGGCGGCGTAGGAGCTGCGCCTGATCTGCACATTCGCCCTGGCCAGGAGCTCCGTCAGCGAGAAGGGCTTGGTCTGGTAGTCGTCAGCCCCGCACTCCAGGCCGCGTATCTTGTTCTCCTCCTCGCTGCGGGCGCTCAGCATGATGATGGGGAGCGTCAGACCCGACTTGCGTATCTGCCTGACCACGTCGAATCCGTTCATGCCCGGCAGCATCACGTCGATGATCGCAAGGTCGAAGGACTCCGACTTGGCCTTGAGGAGCCCGTCGGTGCCCGTCTCCACCGTGGCGACGGTGTACCCCGCAGACTCGAAGCCCGCCTTCATGAATTCGCTGGTCGCCAGGTCGTCTTCTATCAGCAGGACTCTCATTGTGGTTCACGCCGCCAGGGCAGGGCGGCCTTGGTCTAGAAGTGGTTGCGCGAGGCAAAGGCCTCGGCGGACTTGTGCTCGGAGTGCATCCTGCTCGGATGCGAGTTCTCGGCAGGATAACCCACGGGGATGAGGACCACGGGGACATACGCCTCGGGAATGCCAAGCTCCTTCTTGAGAAGATCACGGTCGAAGGAGGCGACCCAGCAGCACCCAAGACCCTGCTCCACTGCCTCCAGCTGCATGTGGTCCGCGACAATCGTGGCGTCAATCACGCCAATCCCCTCCCCCGTGGCGGGATTGCGCCAGCACCTGGTGGAGTCGTAGCAGACGACGAAGGTGGCAGGAGCGCCAAACTGGCACGCCGTGCACTTGCGAAGGCGCGACAGAAGGGACGGGTCGTCTACAAGAAGAATCCGCTGCGGCTGGAAGTTGCACCCCGTCGGCGCAAGGGAGGCGGCGTGAAGGATTGAGTCAAGCTTCGCGCTCTCGACGGGACGGTCGCTGTATTTGCGGACGGAATACCGGCGCGCTGCAAGTTCAAGGAATGACATGGCTGGATGACGGGGCGTGGATGGCTGGTGGCTAGAGCTCGTCGCTGCCGAGAATCTCCTTCTCCGCATCGTCCGCGTAGGCGGCGACCGCGCGGATGATCCCATGGAGCTGCTTCGGCGGCAGGTTGGCGGGAATCTTGGCGATATAAAGGATGTTTCCGCCGGAGGTCATCTCAAAGGCGCCGATGAGGGACTTGTTGGAGGTGCGCATCAGGTCGCTTGTCATCTTCAGGGTGGGAGCCTTGTCCCTGACGGCATAGCTGAATATGTCGCGAATCTCAAACCCCTCGATACTGTCGGTCTCGGAGACGACGTAGACCAGTTGGGAACGCCCCTCGGCCTCGTATGCGATGGTGATCGCGTAGTCGCCGTCGTCGTCAATCATGTATTTGACGTCCAGTTCGTCAAGTGCCTTCTTGATGCGCTGGTCGGCTTCGGCGCGAAGGGTGGTGGCGGCGGTGGTGGAAAGGAGGATGAATGCCGACAGGCAGAGGAAGAGGTTCTTCATGTGTGATTCTCCAAGTGAAATGGGGGATGCGATGACTGTGAAAAAAGAAAACCTGTTGCAGAATATAAGAAGCGGGAAGTTTTTTTCAACGAGTCTCCACCATCGGGGAATGATTGTTGCCGCCGCCGGATAGATGACGCCGCCAGATTCCGTCGCGGCAAATGCCCCGCCAGGGCTGGTAGCGCCGCCCCATGGCCGCCACTGGACCCACGCCTAGAATCACCCATGGCGCAGGTCTTCCCCCGGCCTAATTCGGTTATTGCCTATGGACTGAATCAGTGCTGTTGCAGATTGGGCAGGGCTGTCCAATGTCTGGACGGCTCTTTTTTGGTGGAATGACTGCAATCCTGCTGTCACGGCAGTCAGGATGCCGGAGAAAAAACGATGACCCGCAGTTGGAGGAGATTCTCCCGGAGGATGCGCTGAATATGATGAGCGGCATGATATCCCTCCGGGTGAATGCGGTTTGTTCTTTCCGTTGTTAGATAATATTTTGCACCCTAGATGGTTATAGTGTCATTTCCTGCGTTTCTTCAATCATGCTCCAGTGATCGAGGTTGACATGATATCGCCGATAGCGTCGGCAAAGTCACAATGCAAAGGCATATCGATGATGCCTTGGTTATGAAGCATCCGCTCAATGCATTGCTGCGTCAAGGGAAAGGGGATGTCGCCTTTTGAATACTGCGGGAAGAGTGCCTCCTTGAATAACGGGAAATACTGTTCCGAATGAAGAGGCGTCTTAAGATGGCCGTTGCCTCGGCAGACTTTCAGCCATCTGGCGAGTTTGTCCTCTGAAAGGTGCGTCGCCAGGAAGTCCTCGAAGTTCTGTCGGGAAAAGCAAAAAGAGGGTATGCCCTTGCCTTTGCGGAAATAGGCGTCCTGGCATTGACGCTCGTTTCTGGCATAGACATCCCAATCCACCCAGACAAGAACAGGTGTTCGCGGATTGTTCCTGCGCACAGTTCTGTAGACGGCAACGACATTGGAGAAGAATCCTGTCCCGACGCAGACGGGATGCAGTGTTGACGATATCTCCATTTCGCGGAAAAGCCTGTTAAGTTCCTGGACGTACGCGACCTCGGATTCTCCTTCGCATACGATGATGATAAAACTGTTCTGCGGAAACGCCACTGTGATGCCTCCTCACAGATAGGGGAACGGGATACCCGAAAAACGCCCTTCCAGGTACTGCCTGCGGAAATTGGTCACGTTGCGGACTCCCTCGAAGTCGCAGAGTCGTTTCAGCACAGAGCCGTGCTTCAGGTTCTTGTTCACGATTCCGACCTCTGAAACCCGAAGCAGCTCCCTGTCAAGAAGGTCCGTGTTGTGTGCGCTGAATACCAACTGCGCCTTGGCGATATTGTAGCGTTTCTCCTTGAAGAGCCTGATGATTTCCGCTACCAGAAGGGAGTGGAGCGAGGAGTCGATTTCGTCTATCACCAGCGTCTTTCCCGCATGGAGGGCGGCGAGGCAGACGCCAAGTAGGCCAAAGGCGGCACGGGTCCCCATGGACTCGTCCACAAGACTGAACTGGATTTCCCCGCCCGACTCGCTCTGGTGGAACGTGCGGATTGCCTCGGCAATGTCGGGTGCGTCCTCCCCCAATTCAGGATGGTACTCCATCCTCAGGATGCCGAGGTCAAGCTTGCGAAGCATCATGTCGATTTCGGCGAAGGCGGTTTGAACGTCTGCTCCGCCAAGCGAATCGATGAGCATTCTCAAGCCGTCCCGTCCTGAAAAGGCGTTGTTCTCATATACCTCAAGGCGCGAGGTCAGGGCATTGTGCACTGCCGAGGCGGTTGCGTTCAGTCCTGCATAGTTCAGCGCGATGCGCGAAAGGATGCAACTCGTATGTCGCCCGTCTTGGTTCAGGCACTCCACCTTGTAGATGTCCAAAAGTCTTTCCCTTTCATAGAACCTCTTCTGCAATCCGTCGAGGATCAGCTCCTTGCCGTCCTGCAGGAAAACCACCTTGCCATTTGCCTCAAGCCGCTCCGTCAGGATTTCAGTCGCGTCATAGCCGACGGAATAGCGGAATACGCCTATGTCCCGCAATGCGCCTTGAACCTCAATGACAGTTCGTCCAAGTCCATCATGGAGTCTGTTGGGAACGTAAAGCGAGGGTGAATGTCCACCAACGAGGAGTTTCTTCAGTATTCCGAGTGCGTGGATGACATTGGATTTCCCCGAGGCGTTCGCACCGAACAGCCCAAGAACCGGCACGGAGCGGCTTCCCTTGAGTTCAAGGAACGGCATAGTGGTCCATTCCTGATGGCCGTTGGGCGCCTTCGCCTCGCCGTAGTTCAGGGGGAGAGACAGCTCCACGATGGATTTGAAGTTTCTTATGAACAGAGAAAGAAGCATATATGCTCCAGTTGTTGGCGTTCTTTGCGTTTTCGTTGCTAATATAAGCAAAAAATATGTCTATGCAAGCCAGTTTGCATTTGTTGGCCATGTCCGGTGTCCAGATTGTAATCTGGCAGGAAGGGACAATGTATGCTTCGTCGGGGCATGGCGTTTCATGCGGTTGTGTGTGTGGCCTGCCATTAGGATGGCCATGACCCCGTTTCCTTCAACCACACCGCCAGGCAATGCGATGGCTGTGAATCAGGGTCGCCACTGGGCTACGCAATACATGAGCCGCATCCAGCGGATGCCCAGTTACATGGACATGTTCCAGCATGTTCACGCACTCTGTCCTTTTCTCATCGCAGCTCTTCCAATTGCATTTTGTACGCGCGTGAGTGGCAAGTTGCGCGAATGTGCGCTATATTTGATTGAATTCGCGCAAATGCAAATGGTTTTGCTTTCATTCAATCAAATTTCCTGCGCGTTTTTGTTTTTTTTACAGAGATGTCCCTCCGACCCCGTTCAACAGTAGCCGAGCAGCGTGAGCAGCAGATTATGGACTTGCTCACGGGTGTCGAGTCTTTGTCTGTCGGGGAGCTGTCCCGCAGTCTTGGGGTAAGCGAGGCGACCGTCCGCCGGGACTTGTCCTCGATGGACGGGCGTGGCCTGCTTCACCGCTATCACGGCGGCGCGTCCCTGACTTCCCCGAGCGCCAGCGAACAGCTGTTCAGCGACAAGGAGAACCTTCTTGGGGACGAGAAGCGCCGTATTGCCCAGGCTGCCCTTTCCCTCATTGACGACGGGGACAGGATTTACCTTGACGGCGGCAGCACGACCTTGTACCTGGCGAAGCTGCTGGAGCGCCGCAAGAATCTGACCGTGGTGACCAACTCGCTGATGGCCGCGTATTTTCTGATGGAGTCTGGACATCGCCTGGTGCTGGTGGGCGGCGAATTCCGCGCGCTGTCCCGGACATTGGTCGGTCCGCTGACCTCGTCGATTCTGGAGAGCATCTCCTTTGAGAAGGCGTTCATGGGGACGATGGGTTTTTCGCTGACGGACGGGATATCCACCAGCGACGCTGCGGAGGCCTTCACCAAGCGCCTTGTAATGAAGCGCGCAAACCAGGTCTATCTACTCATCGACCACACCAAGCTCGGTGTGAATTCATTCGTCAACGCCGGCGGCGTGAAGGACATCGACATCCTTGTCACCGACGCCGCCAGCGACACATTCAGGAATCGTCTGGAAGAATTGGGAACCAAGGTAATCATTGCCTAGAATCAGGAGAACCTAAGCATGGCAGTTGCAATCGTAATGCCGAAGGCCGGCAATTCAGTAGAGGAATGCGTTCTGAGCAAGTGGCGCATCAAGGTCGGCGACACAATCAGGAAGGGCGACATCATCGCGGACGCGGAGACCGACAAGACCTCGATTGAGGTGGAGGCGACCGAGGGCGGCAGCGTCCTGGCGCTCTTTGCGGCGGAAGGGGACCTGGTCCCCGTGCTGACGGCGATTTGCGCGGTGGGCACCGCCGGCGAGGATGCATCGTCTCTCGCGCCATCCGGCGCCCCTGCGGCCGCACCCGCACCTGACGCGATTCCCGTCCCTGAGGCGGAGCCTGTCGCGGCGGCACCCACTGCGACACCGGCCGAACTGCCCGTCGGAGTCGAGGCGATTCTGATGCCCAAGGCTGGAAACTCCGTCGAGGAGTGCATTCTCGGCGCATGGCGCATCAATGTCGGCGACACCGTCAAGAGGGGCGACATCATCGCCGAGGCGGAGACCGACAAGACCTCCATCGAGATTGAGGCGACCGCCTCCGGCGAAGTGCTGGCGCTGCTTGGCTCCGAAGGCGACCTGGTCCCCGTCCTGACGGCAATCTGCCTGGTCGGGCCTGCCGGGACCGACGTCTCCGGATACAAGGCCGATTCCGCCGAGGCTCCGAAGGCCGTGACCCCCGCCGCGGCTCCTGCCGCCGCCTCCGCATCCCAGGCTCCCGCAACGGCCGACGGACACCTTTCGCCGCGTGCGCGCAAGTTTGTCGCGGAGCATCCCTTCGTAATGGGTGAAATCGCCGGCAGCGGCGCCCAGGGGCGCGTCATCGAGTCCGATGTCATCGCGGCCTACCAGAGCAGCCCGCACCTGACCCCCGCCGCCGCGGCCATGGTCGCCGCCGGCGCCAAGGCTCCTTCCACGGGCACGGGCTCCAATGGCGAAATCACCGCCGAGGACATCGAGAACTTCGCCAAGGGAGTCGTCGCCGCCTCCGCGCCTGCCGCCCCCGCGCCTGCCGCCGCTGTCTCCCCCGCGCCTGCCGCGCCAGTCAAGGCCGAGGGTGACGACGTCATCACCGAAAAGCCCTTCAGCCGCATCCGCACGGTCATTGCGAAGCGTCTCCAGGAGTCGTTGCAGACGATGGCCCAGTATACCCTCAACTGCGAGGCGGACGTCACCGGTCTCCTGAGTCTCCGCAAGAGGATCAAGGCCTCCGGCGAGAAGCTTGGCCTTGCGAACATCAACATCGGCGACATGGTGATGTATGCGGTCATCAAGACTCTGCAGCAGGTTCCCGAGCTCAACGGCGAGTTCTCCGACAATGTCGTGAAGCTCCACAGCGCCGTCCACATGGGCTTTGCCTGCGACACTCCGAAGGGGCTTCTGGTGCCTGTCCTCCACCACTCCGACAAGATGAGCCTTGCCGAGATGTGCAAGCAGGTCAAGAGCCTCGCCAAGTCCGCCAACGCCGGCAACCTGGCCCCAGACCTGATGAACGGCGCCACCTTCACCGTCTCGAACCTGGGCTCCTTCGGAATCATCAACTTCACCCCGGTCATCTCCGCTCCCCAGATTGCGATGCTGGGCGTCGGCAAGACTCTGCTCCGCCCAGTCCGCAGGGCAGACGGCACGGTCGAATACAGGGACTACATGCAGTTCTCCCTGACGATGAACCACATGGTGGTGGACGGCGCCCCCGGCGCCCGCTTCCTGCAGACCCTCTGCGCCAATATCGAGAACTTCGAGCTTGTCTGCATCGCAAGGTAGCAGAGGCCGTTTCCAATAAAGAACCTCAGTAGCAAAGCGAGGAATTCAGAATGTACGATTTGATGGTAATCGGCGCGGGGCCTGGTGGATACGAGGCCGCCGCATACGCTGCGAAGCACTTCAAGAAGAAGGTCGTCCTCTTCGAGAAGCAGGAACTGGGCGGCACGTGCCTTAACGTGGGGTGCATCCCCACCAAGACTTTCATGCGCTCGATCAAGACCCTTGAGGAGTGCCAGGCCGCAAAGACCTACGGCGTCGCCCTGGAGTCAGAGGCGAAGCTTGACATGGCGGCCGTGCAGGCGCGCAAGCAGAAGGTGGTCTCGCAGCTGGTCAAGGGAGTGGCCGCAATGGAGAAGTCCTCCGGCGTCGAAGTCGTGAAGGCCGAGGCGAGGATTGTGGCACCGGGCAAGGTCGAGGCGGCCGGAAAAACCTACGAGGGCGCAAACATCCTGGTTGCGACGGGCTCCGTCCCCGCATGCCCCCCAATCCCCGGCCTCCGCGACAATCCGCTCGTCCTCGATTCCACTGGAATCCTGGCGCTTGACAAGCTCCCGAAGGCGCTGGTGGTCATCGGCGGCGGCGTCATCGGCCTTGAGTTCGCCAATTTCTTCAGCGCGGCCGGCACGGAAGTCACCATCGTGGAGATGATGCCGAAGATTGCGCCCGTGGTGGACGACGAGATCGGCCAGCTCCTGACCAAGGCGCTCGTCCGCAGCGGAATCAAAATCAACCTGAATTGCAAGGTTGTGAAGATCGAGGGCTCGACCCTCTTCTACCTTGACCCCGACGGCAAGGAGCAGAAGGTCACCGGCGACTACGTCCTGAACTCCACTGGCCGCCGCGCCGTCACCCAGGGGCTGGGGCTTGAGGAGCTCAAGGTCGACATGAACCGCAAGGGCATCGTCACCGATGACTTCGGCAAGACGAGCGTCCCCGGCATCTGGGCCTGCGGCGACGTCACGGGCCGCTGCCTCCTGGCGCACGCCGCCACCCGCGAGGGCATCGTCGCAGTCAACAACATGTTCGGCGTCAGCGACCGGATGAGCTACAAGGCGATTCCGTCGGTGATTTTCACCCACCCCGAGGTCGCGCAGGTCGGCGCCACGGAGCAGGAGCTTCAGGCGAAGGGGATTGCCTATCGGAAGGTTGTCCAGCCGATGGCCATGGCCGGCCGCTTCATCGTGGACTACGCGGGGCAGAACGGGACAGTCAAGGTGCTTGTCAGCGAGAAGTACGGCCAGGTCCTGGGCGTCCACGCGATAGGCGGCTGTGCGGGCGAGTTCATCTGCGCCGCCAGCGCGATGGTCGGGCAGGAGATGACCACCGACACCGTCCTGCGCATCGTCTTCCCGCACCCGACAGTCTCCGAGTCGATTCGCGAGGCGGTTGTCCACGCATAGGGATTTCCCGTCACATTCAACACAACACGAAAACAGAGCAAACAAAGTTAAGGAATTAGCCTCTTATGACAAAAGCACTAGAGATTCGCCCTGAGGACTGGTTCAAGCCTGGCAAGATTTCCTTCAAGGACATCCCCGTCTGCCAGTACAACAAGACCATCGCCCAGGAGAAGAAGAACTACACCAAGGATGACTTCCTGGCGATTTACCACGACATGCTGGTCTGCCACGACTTCGAGACAGTCATCAACGAAATCAAGCTCCAGGGCAAGTACGAGGATGTCTCCTACAAGCATCCCGGCCCCGCGCACCTCTCCCTCGGACAGGCGGCGACCGCGGTCGGAGCAGCCTACAACCTGGACATGAACGACTTCACCTTCGGAAGCCACCGCTCACACTCCGAGATTCTGGCAAAGGGGCTTTCCGCCATCCGCAAGCTTGACGACGGAGCCCTCCAGAAGGTCATGGAGGATTTCTTCGGCGGCGCCACCCTCAAGGTGGTGGAACAGCACTGCAAGTGCAGCAATGTCAAGGACTTGGCTCGCCACTTCCTGATTTACGGCGCATACGCGGAAATCTTCGCGCGCGTCACCGGCTTCAACAAGGGCTGGGGCGGCTCGATGCACTGCTTCTTCACCCCCTTCGGAATCTACCCGAACAACGCAATCGTCGGCGGCAGCGGCCCTGTCGCCCCCGGCGCCGCGCTCTTCAAGCTCGTCAATGACAAGAAGGGCATCGTCCTCTGCAATATCGGCGACGCCTCCTTCGGATGCGGCCCCGTCTGGGAAGGGCTCATGTTCTCCGCGATGGGACAGTTCAAGACCCTCTGGAAGGAGAAGGGCTACAAGGGGCTTCCAATCCTCTTCAACTGCTCCGACAACGCATACGGCATGGGCGGCCAGACCGCGGGGTCCTCGAAGCACGGATACCTCGGGGAAACCATGGGCTTCGGACAGCTGGCGCGCATCGGAGCCGGCGTCGACCCGGACCAGATGTTCTCGGAACGAGTCAATGGATACGACCCGCTTGCAGTCGCGGACGCGGTCAGGCGCCAGAAGGAACACCTCCTCAAGGGCGAAGGACCCGCACTCCTTGACGTGGCGACATACCGCATCGGTGGACACTCCCCCTCCGACGCATCCAGCTACCGCACAAAGGAGGAACTGGATGTCTGGAAGAACTTCGACCCAATCCAGCAGTACCGCGACAAGATCGTGGCGGCGAAGGTCATCACCGCAAAGGAGGCAGACGCCGTCAAGGCATCCGTCCACGACCTGGTGAAGGATATGTTCGTCCTCTCCATCGACAAGGAGATCTCCCCCTACGAGACCATGGATTCGATGTTCATCGAGTCGGTCATGTTCTCCAACAAGAAGCTGGAAAGCTGCGACGAGAGCCGCAAGGGCGACGCGGACTTCCTCCAGCCCCTGGCCGAGAACGAACAGTACAAGAAGGTGCAGAAGAAGCAGCGCTTCTATGCCGACGACGCGGGCAAGCCCTACTCCTCGATGCTGGTCTACAACATCTGCGATGCAGTCTTCGAGGCGATGACGCACAGGTTCTCGAAGGACCCGACGATGGTGGCCTTCGGCGAGGACAACCGCGACTGGGGCGGAGCATACGCCTGCTACCGCGGCCTGACCGAACTGCTCCCGTACCACCGCTTCTTCAACTCCCCAATCTCCGAGGCGGCCATCATCGGCGCCGCAGTGGGATATGCGCTGGCCGGCGGACGGGCCGTCGCGGAAATCATGTATTGCGACTTCATCGGACGCTGCGGCGACGAGCTCTTCAACCAGCTCTCCAAGTGGCAGGCGATGTCGGGCGGCGTCCTCCGCATGCCGGTCGTGGTGCGTGTCTCCGTGGGCTTCAAGTATGGCGCCCAGCACTCGCAGGATTGGTCCAGCATCTTCAACCACATCCCCGGACTGAAGGTGATCTACCCCGTCACCCCGTATGACGCAAAGGGCCTGCTGAACAGCGCCCTCTCCGGCACCGACCCCGTCATCTGCCTGGAGTCCCAGCAGTGCTACAAGCACGGCGAGATGTTCCACAAGGGCGGCGTCCCCACCGAATACTACGAGCTGCCGATTGGCGAGCCCGACGTCAAGAAGCAGGGCAAGGACTTGACGATTGTCACCCTCGGTCCAATCCTCTACAAGGCTCTCGACGCCGCGAAGGAGCTGGAGAAGTATGGAATCGACGCCGAGGTCATCGACCTTCGCTCCATCAATCCGCTGAACTACGACAAGCTGGTGGAGTCCGTCAAGAAGACTGGCAAGGCCATCCTGCTCAACGAGGCCGTCGAGCGCGGCAACGTCATGCAGAACGTGGCCGCGAACCTGACCCAGCTCGCATTCGACTATCTTGACGCGCCGATCACGGTCGTCGGAAGCCGCAACTGGGTCTCCCCTGCCGCCGAGCTGGAGTCGAAGTTCTTCCCGCAGGTCAGCTGGATTCTCGACACAATCCACGAGCGCATCGTCCCGCTCAAGGGATATGCGCCCTCCGTCAACCGCACGCTGGGAGAGCTGGCACGCACCTCGCGCCAGGGCGTCTAGCCGCAACGGAACGGGGATAGGACTCCCCGGCTGAAAACAGAATTCCCCGCAGGCGTGAAAGACCACCGTCTGCGGGGAATTCTTGTTTTGGGAGGCCGCCGCGGCAGGCAGGGCCTTATGCGTCGGTCCAGGTCGGGCTAGTAGTTTTCGGCCTCAATCTGGAAGTATGCCTTCGGGTGGAAACAGACGGGGCAGACCTCGGGGGCCTTCTCGCCAATGTAGATGTGCCCGCAATTGCGGCACTGCCAGCGGTTCTCGCCGATTCTCTCCCAGACTTCGCCGCTTTCCAGGTTGGCGAGAAGCTTGCGGTAGCGTTCCTCGTGGTGCTTCTCGATTGCCGCGACACCCTCGAACTGCTTCGCGATTGCCTCAAATCCCTCCTCGCGCGCCTCCTCGGCAAACTTGCGGTACATCTCGGTCCATTCCTCGTGCTCGCCAGCAGCGGCCGCAAGCAGGTTCGCCGCGGTGTTGCCAATGCCGCCAAGGTGCTTGAACCAAAGCTTCGCATGCTCCTTCTCGTTGCCGGCAGTCTCCTGGAAGAGCTCCGCAATCTGCTCGTATCCCTCCTTCTTGGCCTGGGATGCAAAGTAGTCGTATTTGTTGCGCGCCTGGGACTCGCCGCTGAAGGCATACGCCAGATTCGCCGCAGTCTTGCTTCCGTTCAAATCCATAATCCGTCTTCCTCCTGTTCTTGTGGTTGCATGGACTCCGCGCCGGGATTGTCCCGATGCGACAACAGGAAAAATATACTGGCTTATCTTTATCCGTTTTACATGACTATTACGGAGGAAAAAAGAATGTCACCAAAATTATCAGGGGAACTTCGGCGGCGTTTGGCGGCGCTGGCCGACCGTTTTGAGAATGTTGAGTTTCTACGTGACGACCCGTCCCAGTTCATGCACGGATACACGGAGCAGTCCGACCAGGAGGTGGTCGCATTCCTCTCGGCAAACCTCGCCTTCGGACGACGCACGCAAATCCTCGCGCACATCAGGAAAATTCTTGACGCAATGCATCCGAAATCACCCTCGGAATGGATACTTGACGGGACGTTCAGGGACTTTTTCCAGGATTCCACGAGGTCATTCTACAGAATCTACTCCCACGGATGCCTGAGGGCCACCTGCGAGACACTCCGCGCAATCCTGCTGGAAGACGGGAGCCTCGGAAGATGCTTCGAAAGACTCCCGAAGAGCAACCCGGGAGACCTTGCCGCCGAAATCGCCGGACTCTTCCCAAAGCGCTGCGAACCGCTCGTCTGCCACGGGCAGGCAAGCGCAAACAAGCGAATGAATCTCTTCCTCAGATGGATGGCCAGGGACGCGTCACCCGTGGATCTGGGAGTCTGGGGATGGCTCCCGAAAACCTCCCTTGTCATGCCGCTGGATACACATGTCCTGGCGACGGCAAAGGAGTTCGGACTGCTGAAGCCAAATGCGGCCGCATCGCTTAAAACCGCCCTCGAACTCACCTCCACAATGCGCCAGGTCTTCCCGGACGACCCGCTAAAGGCCGACTTCGCACTCTTCGGATACGGAGTCGAAAAGGATGCGCCAGGGGAGTGACGCGATTGCCCCGTATCCCCATCAATCTCCCCGGTGGGTGGTATTTTATCCTCTGCTGCCTGAACTTCCCTTCGCAGGTCCATATTCCTCGACCCCAAGGGACTCCTCCGCCTGTATGCACGCGCCTACATTCCCCATCTGCTCCATATCAATGAAAAGTTCCGACCTGTCATCTGACGATGCCTTTTTTGGCTGGTGCGCCGTGGCGTTGCTGGTGAGTTTTTTTCTGCCTGTGTCGCCCTTTGGACGTCTTCAGCTCAGCGAGTGCTTCGTCCCCGTGATGGCGTGGCAGTGCTGGCGCCGCCGCCGTGAGCTTGTCCAGGTCTTCATGCGGGAGGCGCTGCCGCTTCTTCTGGCATATCTCTGGATGGGCCTTGCGGTAGTCCTGCATTTCTGCCGCGGCTGCGGTTCGGTCTACGACCTGGCTGTCTTCCTGTATATGGGATTGATATTCTCATTCTTCAGGGTGACAAGGCTGCCAGACCACAAAAAGCTTGCCGCCGCCGGCCTCTCGATTCTCGCCGTGGTCCTTGCCGGGTATCTCCTTGCAAAGCTGGGAATCCTCACCGGCCGCCTGACATACGTGGATGTGCACTTCGGAACTATTTCGACGGAGCTTATGCTCTATACCAGGTACCAGTATCTCTTCACAAACCCGAATCTGCTGGGAGGAGCGTACGTGATTCCGGCACTGATGTGCCTCCCATTCCTGAAGGAACGCTTCGAAAAAGGAGGGGCACGGGCACTCCTCGTCGCAACGCCGCTCGCCCTCCTGCTCATACTCCCGCTCCTGGCGACAGCATCCAAGATGGCGGTCATGACGTTCGCAGTGCTCGCAGGACTCTGGGGAGCAAGCCCGCTCCTCGCACGCATCGGAGGACGATGGATGGCGACGACGCTGGCGGTCGCATTCGGAATGGTCTGCCTGATGACGGTATGGTTCAAGACATACCCGGCATGCCAGACCCCCCCGTGGATCGATTTCGCACACAGGGGAAACTACTCCGTCCACCAGGAAATCTATGGCCGAATCCTGCTTGACGGCGGAATGCAGTCCGCACTCTTCGGACACTCCCCGCGGGAACTCCGCGCACTCTATCCGCGCTACGCGGACAGGGAGAAGATTCAGGCCATCCTCGAACCATACGGATTCCAGGATGAACTGGATAACTTCTGCAACTTCATGGACCCACACAACGAGTATCTCAATACGGCCTCCTTCTTCGGAGTGCCGGCATTGCTGGGAATACTGGCGTTCCTCGTCATGCTGATGGCTCGCGCATTGCACAGGGGATTGCTCCCGGAGGCGCTATTCGTCGCAGGGCTCCTCTTCTGCTTCTTCTGGGAAGACGCAGCCTCGAAGCGCTTCATCTGGGCGGCAGTCGGAATGGCGGCGGCATCCGTCGCGTCATGCGGGGCGACGACGACGGGCCACAGGCACATTGCTGCGGGGACGGAGGAGGGCACGGGGCAGGTGGCGTGAGCCTCGAGCCCGCCCAGGCACACGCACGCAGGGCAGGGCGCCCGCTTCTCTTCGCCACGCGGCACGCACTCGACGCCAGCACAGTTATATTTAACTCTTCGATATGAAAAGCAGACGTGACATCTTTACAGGCATCGAACTGGGCAGCGACAAGGTACGCGTTTTGGTCGCCACATTCAAGGAACCCGCATCCGAAAGCGGCGAGGTCGTCGTGCGCGGATATAGCGAGGTCCCGTCACTCAAGGTGCTCAAGGACGAGCCAGTCTCCCCGAACATTGTCTCAGACCAGCTTCTGAAGGCCATGCAGAATGCCTGGAATGCGGCTGGAATCGACGGATATCCCGGCTTCCCGGTGCTGGTGCTATCGGGAGCATACGTGACGCCGGAGATTCTTCCGGCGTCCATCGAACTTGACGAGCGGATGCCCGTCGCCGAGGAGGATTTCGAGGAGGTCATGAGAAGCATCTCCAGGATGGGCGAGGAGCAAATCGCGGCCGGCGGCGAGTCCAAGTCGGTGCTCCCGTGCATCAACCGATGCTTCAGGCTCTCAAACGGACGGGTCGTCTTCAATCCGGTCGGACAGTACACAAAAAAGCTGACAGCGGAGTCTTTCTTCTTCGACCTCGACCATGTGAGGCTGATGCAGGTTGACTCCGCCGTCGGCGACGCGATGCCGCCGGGAACCGAAATCGCGCCTGTCTATGCGCCTGTCGCCCTGGGGTGCGGCATCTGCCCGCCGACGGTTTCCGACGAACCCCAGGGGCTGCTAATCGACCTGGGCGCGGGAATGACTTCGTTCCTGATTCCGACGAGGCAGGGCAGCGTCGTCTGCGACCAGGTTGCCGTCGGCATGGACCATCTCGCCAACGACCTCTCGATTGCCCTCGGTTTCCAGATTGAGACCTCCCGGAAAATCGTGTCGAAGCTGACCGAGCTTCGCTGCACCGTGGAGGCCACCCCCGACGGGGCCGCCCGTCGCGTTGAAATCAGGGAGGACTTCCGCGACAGTGCGCCTAAGCTTGTCAACGCCTCCACAATCGAGTCGATCCTGGATGCTCGCCTGACGGAGCTCTTCCAGGTGGTGAAGGCGCGTGTGGAGGCATGCGACGCACTCAAGTGGATTGGCAACGAGATCAAGCTGACTGGCGTCGGCGCGAATCTTCCCCGGGTCTGCGATGTCGCGGAGAAGGTCTTCACCAAGAGGCATGTCCAGGTCGGCACGCCATACGGCGTGGCCTCCGACAGCAGGTTCAAGGTCGGGCCGGAACACACGCTTCTCATTGGAAGTATCCGTTACGCATTCAAGGAGAAGAAGCTGGCCGAGTCTCTGAATGCGGGCACGTCAGGCGTCATCGGGATGCTGAAGAATATCATCACACAGATGCGAGGCTAGCACGGTATGGATGGGATGACGGATATTCTTGTTCTCGGAATCGGCACTGCGGGCGCCCGCGCGTGCTACTACCTCAATCAACGCCAGGCACTCGGCAACGCGCAAATCATCGGCATCGATTCGGATGAGGAACACCTCGCCAGCTTGACGCCGCTGGAAACGCTCCCGGTGCCAAAGCCGCCGGCACTGCCCGCCGGAGCACAGGCCACGGCCGCATGCGAGGCACTGGAAAACGGCATCGCCAATGCCCTCGGGAAAACGAGGATGGCCGCAATCGTCACCTGCCTCGGCGGCGATACGGCCGCATTCTACACGCAGGCCGCGCTGCTATGCTGCCAAAAGGCGGGAATCCCAGCCGTCACTTTCGCGGCAATGCCGCACGCATTCGATTCCCAGGAGCAGAAAAACGGCGCCGCACAAACCCTGGATGTCCTCAGGGCACAACACTTCGACGTGGTGACGCTGGAATGCACCAGGCTCGGGACACTCCTCCCCGAATGCTCCTCCGTAGACGCATACCGGCTCGCAGTCCTCTGGCTTGTGGATACGGCAATCGGATATCTGACAATCTTCGCGCAACGCAAGAGGTTCTCCACGGTGACGTCGGAAACCTCCTCCCAGAACCCCTCGCTCGCAATGAAGTTCAATGACATGCCAAGGGGAATCTTCAGCGGCACGCCGCCGACAGTCCACAACCAGGAGGATTTGGATATTCCAACGTGCCTGCGCAGAAATCTTGACCTTCAACAGTAAGTAAATCAGTGGAAAACCCGGCGAACGGCGATGAGGTCGCCGCCCCGGCAAAAAAAAGGAAGAGGCAACAAAGAAATGACGACAGCAGAATCCCTGGAAAAACTGGCTGAACTATCACGCAGATACGGGGCGGACCCCGACTACGTCTTCCTGGGAGGCGGAAACACCTCCTTCAAGACGGACGATGAACTCTTCATCAAACCCTCCGGCGTTGCCCTGGCGACAATCCAGCCTGGTCAATTCCTGAGGCTAGACCGCGCCGAGTTGCAGAAGGTCTTCACCGTGGCAAGCCAGGTGTCTCCCGATGCCCGCGAGGAGGTGGTCAAGAATCTCCAGCTCGCCGCCGTCAGGCCCCTGGGCGCCGGACGCCCCTCCGTCGAGGCCCCCGTCCATGAAATCATCTCATACAAGTTCATCGTCCACACACATCCTGCACTGGTGAATGGGCTCACATGCTCGCAGGAGGCCGGCAAGGCTGCGGCAAGGCTCTTCCCGCAGGCGATCTGGCTGGACTACTGCAATCCAGGCAGCACGCTGGCGTATACGGTCAAGGCCGCGCTGGACGAGGCAGTGGCGAAGACCGGCGCCCAGCCACATGTGATCTTCCTCCAGAAACACGGCGTCTTCATCGGCGCCGACACCGCCGATGAGGTGGCGAAAATCTACGCGGACGTGATGGAGACCCTGAAGAAGGCGTATGCCGAGGCGGGGATTGACACGGCAGACGTGGAGCTGGGAACCGCCTCCGACGCGGATGTCGAGGAGACCGCCCCCGTCCTGCGCACGCTTCTCTCGGACGAGTCGGGCGTGCGCCCCGTCGTCCGTTGCGTCGGAAATTCCCAGGCCTTCGGCGGGCCTCTCACCCCCGACCATGTCGTCTACGCAAAGTCCTTTGCCTTCAAGGGCGAGCCGACCGCCGAGGCGGTTGCGGCCTTCAAAAAGCAGCGTGGCTATCTGCCCAAGGTGGTCGAGGTTCCCGGCAGGGCGCTCTTTACGGTCGGAGGCACTCTCAAGGACGCGAAGGCAGTGGCAGTCGCCCTCGGAAATGCCCGCAAGATTGAAAGGCTGGCCGCCGCATTCGGGGGTGTGAACTACATGACCGCCGAGGAGTATTCCTTCATCGAGAACTGGGAGGTCGAGTCGTACAGGCGTTCGGTGGCTGGTGGTGCGAAGGCCACCCGCCTCCAGAACCGCATCTGCGTCGTCACAGGCGGCGCACAGGGCTTCGGTCTTGGCATCGCCCAGTATCTGGCGGGGCAGGGCGGAACCCTAGTCTTGGCGGACATGAATCTCGAGGGGGCAAAGGCGGCCGCCGACGGGCTGAACAAGACCCACGGCGCCGACAGGGCATTCGCGGTCGGAGTCAACGTCTCCGACGAGGCGTCCGTCGAGGCGATGATTTCGGAGATCGTCCGCCAGGTCGGCGGAATCGACCTCTTTGTCAACAACGCGGGAGTCGTCCGCTCCGGCTCGGTGATGGAGCTATCCCTCAAGGACTTCTCCTTTGTCACCAATATCAACTACATCGGATACTTCCTCTGCTGCAAGCACGCCGCCAAGGTGATGGCGCGACAGATGACTTCCCCAGACAGCCCGTGGACGGATATCGTCCAGGTGAATTCCAAGAGCGGCCTGGAGGGCTCCAACAAGAATGGCGCCTACGCAGGCTCCAAGTTCGGCGGCATCGGCCTGACCCAGTCCTTCGCCAAGGAGCTTGTCACCAGCCATATCAAGGTGAACTCGGTCTGCCCCGGCAACTACCTGGACGGACCGCTCTGGAGCGACCCCGTCCGCGGACTCTTCGTCCAATACCTGAATGCCGGAAAGGTCCCCGGCGCAACATGCGTCGAGGATGTCCGCGAATTCTACATGGCAAAGGTCCCAATGCATCGCGGATGCCTCCCGGATGACGTGGGACGCGCAATCCTATACTGCGTCGAACAGAACTACGAGACCGGACAGGCGATTCCTGTCACAGGCGGACAGAACATGCTCCACGCATAAGACGCAAATACCTGCATTGACGCACATCCGCCGGCCGGAGGAAGCGCGGAACGCCCCGCTTCCCCCCGGCAACGACAGCTCCCAGTCCCCGTATTGCCGATGGATTCCCAGAAGACCCAAGAGAACGAGACCCATGCAACCGAAGGGAAGGTCTCCAGAACCCCCAGCCGCCATGTCAGCTACGTGCTGGCGAGGATGAAGCAGTGGGGCGAGGATTTCCACCGCACAATAGGGGAGGAGTGGGCGAATTTCGGAACACACTTCGCAGGCGCAGTCTTCGGTCTGTTCGCATTGACGTATATGTGCGTCAAAACCGCTGAGACGGGAGACCCGCGAAAGATTGTCAGCGCGGCAATCTACGGCACCTCGCTCCTGGTGCTCTACTCATGCTCCGCACTCTACCACCTGGTCAGACGGTGGAGGGTGAAGTCGGTCCTCCAGGCCTTCGACCACCTCTCAATCTACCCGCTCATCGCAGGAAGCTATACGCCATTCGCACTGGTGACACTCAAGGACTCCCCCATGGGAATATGGGTGCTGGCAACTACATGGATACTGGCAACAGTCGGCATCCTCACCGAAACATGCATCCGACCTAGACGGGAATGGCTCGCACTCGTCATTACACTCGCAATGGGATGGGAGGCACTCTTCTTCTTCAAGCCACTGACGAGGCTCCTGGATACCCCGGGGTTCGTCATGCTGCTCGTCGGGGGAGGACTCTATACCGCAGGAGTCCCATTCTACGCCATGGACAAGACCCCGTATATGCACACTATCTGGCACGCATTCGTCCTGGCAGCATCAGTATGCCACTGGGTGGCAATACAATTCTCCGTCTTCTAAAACATAATTCCGCAGGAACGCGCCCCGTTGTGGCTGCTTGCGCTGTTTTATGTCTCTCCTGGGAAAGGACGGAAGAAAAAAGAGGAGCAACAATGAATAAAATGATTCTTTCCAGGACAGTTCCCGTACGTGCAGTCACGCCCGATGACGGCGGACAGTATTTCTTCGGATACTTCGACAAGTTCCAGTTCAATTCGGACGATACGCTACTCCTGGGAAACCGCATTGATTTCACGGCGCGGCAGCCCCGCTTCGGCGAAAGGAACACTGTCGGAATCATCGACCCGCAGAAATGCACCTTCGAACCATTGGCGCATTCGCTGGCATGGAACTGGCAGCAGGGCTCAATGCTTCAGTGGTTCTCGGACAACGAGGTCATATACAACGATGTCGAGGACGGAGAATACGTCTCCAGAATCCTGGATATACGGAATGGCAGGACGCGCACGCTCTGCCGTCCGATATACTGCCTGACCAGCGACAGAAGGCACGCACTGAGCGTCAATTTTGCCCGGCTTGGACGAGAACGCCCAGGATATGGATATGATGGCCTGGAGGATCCGACCATCGACTACGCACATCCGGACAATGATGGAATCTTCGTCCTCGACATAGAGAGGAACAAGGCGGAACTTGTGATTTCCCTCGACCAGATGGTGCGGGCGTATCCCAGGGAGAATATGCGGGAGACGCCCAGCTGGTTCAATCACCTGCTCTTCAACCCGTCGGGGACACGCTTCGCATTCTTCCATCGATGGCGCAGGTGGAAGGAGAATCGACGCTCCCATCTCACCCACATGTTCACCGCCAATCTTGATGGATCCGATGTCTATCCACTGAACCTGGAGGATGTCAGCAGCCACTACGCCTGGTTCGACGACCGCAAGCTGGTCAACTTCTCCAATCGATTCAAGCGGGTCAACGGGTGCCGTACGGATGAAATGAACTGGCAGTATTACATCTATACGGACCAGACAGACAAGGTGGAGGCGGTCGCCGAAAATCTTTTCCCAGGCGATGGACATTGTCTGCCCTCCCCAAATGGAGAATGGATGGTCACGGACTCATATCCGTATGACGATCCGGAAGACGCACGACACCTCTATCTCTACAATTTCAACGCAAGGCAAGGATATGAAATCGGGAAGTTCTGGGCGGATCCGTCCTATCCCGTTCCCACAAGGTGTGATCTCCACAGCCGATGGTCCCACAATGGCAGATGCCTCACATTCGATTCAATCCACGAAAAGGACTCATACGGCCACGGAAGAAGAAGGGTCTACCTGGCGGAGGTTTTCAAGTAGAGAGTAGGGAGGAGAGGGGAGAAGGTAGTGCGTGGTCACTATGCAGTGGGCGACCGTCAAGGAGGGAGAGTAATAGAACCACGAATGGACACGAATGGACACTAAAATGACAAAACAGTCATAACCACGAAATACACGAAACACACGAAATATGGAAATTCAGTGACACCGTCTCATGGAAAAATGATATTCGTGTCAATTCGTGTGCATTCGTGGTTCAAAATTGTTTTTCGTGTGTTTCGTGCTTTTCGCGGTTTCCCTACTTCCACCTCAGGCGACGCGCGGCGGAATCGCCGTGCGGGCGCGCCCACGCGCGCCAACCACGCACTACCTTCTCCTCCCTCCTCCCTACTCTCTACTTGCTCCATTCGTGTGCATTCGTGGTTCAAAATTGTTTTTCACAGCCGTCCCATAATTTTATGAAATGAGTGATTATGGGGTGCGATTGAGCAGAAGGAGACCTGTTTTTTCGATGTCGTTCAGGCTCAGCGCGTGGGCCAGATGGGCATAGACCATGGAAATGACATGGCTTGTGGCGCTGAACGACCGGGTCTGGATTCTGTGCTCTTTGCGAGATCCTCTATGATTCTGTCCGGTATCCAGCTTGTAATCTGGGCGAGAACGGACATTGTATGCCTTGTCGGTGTCATGGCCTCTCCTATGGTTGCTTGGTGGCTGCCATTAAGATGTCCATGACACCGATCTTTTCAACTGCGCCGTCAAGTTATGGGACGGCTGTGTCTTCTAAAAGATAATTCCGCAGGAACGCGCCCCGTTGTGGCTGCCTGCGCTGTTTTCGTTTGCTCATCAGTTTAGCATGCCTTTGGCAGGGAGAAGACAAATGAGGGTCATAATAGTCGGTGGCGTCGCAGCAGGAGCCAGTGCGGCGGCAAGGTTGCGCAGGCTGGATGAATCCTGCGAGATTCTGCTTCTGGAGAAGGGGGAGTTCATCTCCTACGCAAATTGCGGACTCCCGTACCATCTTGGGAAGGTCATCAAGGAACGCTCCGGCCTTCTTGTCATGTCCCCAGAGAAATTCTCGGCATGGCTGAACGTGGACGTCAGGACGAGGCACGAGGTCACTTCCATTGACCCTTCAGGGAAGCTGGTCACGGTAAATGCCCCTGATGGCGAAAGGACCTTTTCCTACGACAAGCTTCTTCTTGCCACTGGCGCAGTCCCAAACAGCTCGGGAAATGCATCTCCCAGAATCCTGCCTCTTTGGACTATCTCCGACATGGACAGAGTTGTGGATCGTCTCAAGGATGCAAGGAAAGTGATTGTGGTGGGCGCTGGGTTTGTCGGCCTTGAAACCGCCGAGAATCTTTGTGAACGGGGCCTCGCCGTCACAATCATCCAACGGGGAAATCATGTGCTTCCTACAATGGACCCCGAAATGTCCTGCGCATTGGCGGATGAACTGGCCGACATGGGGATTGCCCTTAAACTCGGCGTGAATGTCACTGCATACGAAGATAACGGGAATGGCATCACGGCTGTTCTGAGCGACAACAGCCGGGTCAAGGCGGATTTCGTAATCGAATCCATTGGGGTGCGCCCCAATTCGGACATCGCCAGGGAGGCAGGGCTGGAATGTGCCTCACGAGGCCACATAATCGTCAATGAGTTCCTGCAGACTTCTAATCCCGATATCTACGCCGCCGGCGATGCAGTCGAAGTGGCAGACCCCATTTTTGGAGGAAGGACGGCTATCGCGCTGGCAGGGCCGGCAAACAAGCAGGGACGCATCGCCGCTGGCAATATCCTGGGCGCCAGAGTGCCATACAAGGGGACTATCGGAGCCAGCGTGGTGAAGATCGGGCACCTTACGGCGGGAGGCGTCGGATATACGGAGGAGCGACTTAAGTCCATGGGGGTCGACTTCCGCAAGATATACCTTCATCCCATGTCAAACGCATCCTATTATCCAGGTGCCGCCAGGCTCGCCATGAAACTGCTCTTTGGCAACGACGGGACAATCTACGGCGCACAAATCACAGGCGCCAAGGGGGTAGACAAACGAATCGATACAATCTCCCAGGCTATGCAAAACGGCCTGAAGGCGCCGGAACTTGGGGGACTGGAGCTGGCATACGCACCGCCATTCGGCTCCGCAAAAGACCCGGTTAATTTCGCGGGGTTCATCGCCGAAAATGTGCTCTCTGGATTGAGCGATGTGGTCTATCCAGACACAATTCCCGCAGACGCACTCGTCCTTGATGTCCGCGAACCCGAGGAGAATGGGCTTGGGGCAATTCCAGGCGCAGTCAACATACGCCTGGGTGATCTTCGATCGCGTCTCGGAGAACTCGACAAGTCAAGGCAAATCGTATGCTACTGCCAGGTCGGATTGCGTGGCTATCTCGCTGAACGCATCTTGAAGCAACATGGCTTCCGGGCAAGCAATCTCTCCGGCGGATGGCTGGCATGGAAGATGTTTCACCATCAACCGAAGAAGCCCACGACTCCAGAGACAGGGAATGAACCGACAGCACACTATTCCCAGATGCTGGATGTGAGGGGACTCCCTTGCCCAGGACCTGTCCTGAAGTTGAAGTCAGTCATGGCTGACGCCAAGGAAGGATTCGGGGTACATCTGGTCGCCGCACGGACATTCGAGGCGGATCTACAGAACTGGGCAAGGGGAGCAGGTTGCAAGGTCGAAAATCTGATGCGCAACGGAGATGATATTGAGGCAGATGTCACAAAAAACGGCGGCCAATCCGCACTCGCGCCGTGCTCAAGTTGCATCCAGGAACAATCTATCTCCATCGTTCTCTTCAGCAATGACCTCGACAAGGCTCTCGCTGCAATGATCCTGGCAAACGGATTCGCCGCAGCAGGAGTCAAGGTGAATGTCTTCTTCACATTCTGGGGGCTCTCTGTCCTGCGGAAAAACCCCGCGCCATACGTAAAAAAGAACTTCATCTCAAAATTGTTCGGATGGATGCTCCCAAAGGGAGCCAGAAAGCTCGCGATGTCTAAAATGGATATGATGGGGATGGGAACGGCTATGATGCGCAGCGTCATGAAAAAACAAAATGTCCTGACACTCCCGGAACTTATCAAAAACGCACGCGACGCGGGAGTCCGCTTCATTGCCTGCGACATGGCGATGGGAATCATGGGCATTACACGCGAGGAACTGGTTGAGGTCGACGAGGTCGCAGGAGTCGCTACGTTCGCCGAACTCGCCAAACATGGACAAAACGCACTCTTCATCTAAAGGCAAATCGCACGTAGACGCCTCTCTCCAATAAGAAGGTGGCTTCTGTACTACGAATAGAGAGTAGGGAGGAGAAGGTAGGGAGAAGTGCGTGGTCACTATGCAGTGGGCTTCCGTCAAAAGTAGAGAGTAGGGAGGAGAATGGAGAGGGTAGTGCGTGGCTGGCGCGCGTGGGCGCGCCCCGCGCGGCGATTCCGCCGTGCGGCACCCTGAAGTAGGGAGTAGGGAGGAGAATGGAGAGGGTAGTGCGTGGTTGGCGCGCGTGGGCGCGCCCCGCGCGGCGATTCCGCCGTGCGTGCCCTGAGGTAGGATGGAGAAGCCCCGGGAGGCGCGGAAATCTCCTTCATCAGATTTTTTCCGGAAAATTTCGCCGGCCGGGCTTGCAATCCCCTTTAGTCGGCTTAGA
>ERZ1026894.32-NODE-32-length-96256-cov-33.238615_pt1 | contig 96256 bp, 87 predicted proteins | sample MGYA00380177_ERZ1026894 | MGnify/ENA primary metagenome ERZ1026894 (study PRJEB33269, sample SAMEA4719813) | human gut metagenome | biome: human-associated habitat; feature: organic feature; material: feces | place: Cameroon | collected 2013-10 ... | reverse complement strand
TACGAGATCCTCTCTGGTCTCGTGGGCTCGGAGATGTGTATAAGAGACAGAAAAAGAACTTTGAAAATTTTTCCGTCTGTTCTTTTGATTTTTTTTATTGTATTTTTTTCTTTGTTTTCTCCGCATGGAAAAATTCTATTTTCTTTTGGGAAATTAAATATAACTTTGGGAGCTTTGAATTTGGGACTTGCAAAAGCAGGTCGGCTTTGCGGCTTTGTTTTTATATCGCAGTTTGTAATTTCAAAAAATATTTTTTTTCATGGCAGAGTCGGAAAGTTTTTTTCTAATGTCATGTCTTATTTTTCAAAATTGGCAGAAACAAAAATCCGGCTGAAAAAAGAAAATTTTATTTCTCAAATTGACAGCCGGCTTTGCAAAGTTTGGCAAAATGAAATTTAAATTCTAAAAATTTCTGAGTGCGTTAAAACTTCATTGCCAGTTTCTGTTATTAGAATGTCATTTTCAAGACGAGTTCCGCCAAGCGTTTTGTCGTAAAGCCCAGGTTCAAGTGTTATGATATTTCCAGCCTTAAAAACATCATTTTCATTTGCTCTCATGCTTACAAACGGCTCTTCGTGAATTTCAAGGCCTGTTCCGTGTCCAAGTCCGTGAGGCATAACTCTGTTTATTTTTGCGAAAATTTCATCAGCTTTTTTTACTGCGCGTGAAATCTTTTCGTTCGGTATATAAAGTTTTTTACATTCATCCGCGGCTTCTTGCACGGCTTTTAAAAGCTCTTCTTGTTCCTTTGAAAGCGGACTTTTTGCAATTGTGATTGTGCAGTCGCTTGCGTAGCCCTCATAGCAAACTCCATAGTCCAAAATTGACAATCCCTGAGTTCCCCAGTTTCCTTGCGTGTATCCCGGAAAAGCGTGGATTGCAAAGCTTCGCTCTGGTCCTGCGGCGAGCGTGTCAAAACTTGTGCGTTCTGCGCCTTTTATTCTTAGTTCTCGTTCTGCAAAAAGCGCAACATCGGTTTCAGTTTTTATTTTTCCTTGGCGCAAATTTTCCACGATGATTTTTGTCATTTCATCTGTAATTGCGGCGGCTTTTTTTGTGCAGGAAATTTCATAGTTGTCTTTTATGGCGCGAAGTGATTTTACAAAGTCATGCGCAGAATTTTCTTCAGCGCAGATTTTAAAGTTTTCAAGTTTTTCTGAATATTTTTTAAACTGAATGTATGGTGTTTCTGGAGAAATGCAGACTTTTGATTTTTTTTCAGAAATGGATGAAGTTAAAATTTCTTTTGAGGCATTTATATAGCTTCTTTTAAATTTTTCAGAAGGGATTATTTCATCTGCGAATGCTTTGTCTTTTGCTAAATTTTCATCCCACGGAATTAAAAAAGATTTTCCGCTGTCCAAAATAATTAAAGATGCGTCGCTTGGATGTCCGCAAAGATAACGCACGGCAACATCTCTTCGTTGTTCAGAATCTTCAAAAATTGCCGCCTTGATATTGTTTTGCTTTAAATACTCGCTGACTTTTTTCCGCCTGTCTTCATAAATTTGTTTTAAATTAAAATTCATTTTTCCTTCCCTGAAATTTTATTTTTGCTTTGAAATTTTTTCAAATGCTGTTTTTAAAAGTGAATCTTTTGAAATAAAAAGGAGCGCAAGTCCTATTGCTCCGAAAATTGCCGCAGTTATAAAAATAGGAATTCCTTGTGAAATGATTCTTGGATTTCTGCTGAAAAATTTAATGAAATAATTTTTTGTCAAAACTACAGGAACAACTGCAATTACAGAAAATGCTGCGATTTTTATTGCATACAAAACTGCAAGTTTTAAAATGTTTCCAACGTGAATTGATTTTGTTTTTCTTAAAAATATAAAAAGCATCAATGTATTTGCCGCGCTTGCAATTGTGAGGGCCAGCGCAATTCCTTTTCCTTTAAATTTAATTGAAAGAATTGAAGCCAGCGCAATATTCACGGCGAAATTTATAAGTCCTGCGATTGTGGGGCTTTTTGTGTTTTGCTGAGCGTAAAATGCCGGGGAAACAATTCTGTTTACGGCAATAAAAAAAAGTCCCGCGATGTGAAAGTTAAAAACTTCAACAGTCATCTTGGTTGATTCAGAATTGAATTTTCCGCCTGCAAAAATCAGCGTGATAATATTTTCGCCCATCGCAAGTGAATAAAATGTTACCGGAATTGCAATCAGCGCCATGATTTTTATTGACTGAATCAAAAGCGAGTTGAAATTTTCCCACAGATTTTTTTTTGCAAAACCAGTCAAATCCGGAAGAATTACAGTTCCGATTGTTACAGCGCAAATTCCCAAAATCAATTCCTGAAGCCTGAGCGAATATTGAAGGCTTGAAACGATTCCTTCTCCTGCGCGCGCCGCCAGTGCCGAAGACACAATGTCGTTTATCTGGTAGCCCGCCATTCCGATTATCGTCGGACCAATCAGCGCAAAAACTTTTTTGCTTCCTTCATTTGAAAATGCTTTTTTTAAATTTACAAAAGTTATTTTCCAGTTGTTTTTTAAAACGAACGGAAGCTGAAAAAGAGCCTGAATTGTTCCACCGGAAATTACGCCGATTGCCATTGCTCTTGCAGGATTTGCCGTAAAGCGCGAAAGAATGAATGTTGATGAAATTACAATTATATTGAAAAGAATCGGAGTGAATCCTGACGGCGAAAATATTTTAAGTCCGTTTAAAATTCCCTGAAAAAAAGCTGCCACGGAAATTACAAAAAGATACGGAAACATTATCCTTGTCAAAACAACTGCTTCTTCCATTGAATTTTTATCAGCATAAAAAATCCGCAGAATGAGCGGCGCAAAAATAATTCCGGCGATTACAAAAATTGATGTCAGGAAAACAACCAGCGTAAAAGTTGCGCTTATAAAATCCTGCGTTTTTTGTTTTCCTTCTGAAGTTCCGCATTCTTCAAGATGATTTTTGAAAGTCGGAATAAACGCCACGGAAATTGAATTTTCAGCAAAAAGCCTGCGGAAAAGATTCGGAATCATAAAGGCAATTCCAAATGCGTCTGAAAAAGCTGAAGTTCCTAAAAAGCGTGCTTTTGTCATTTCCCTTGCGAGTCCAAGCACTCTTGAAACCAATGTAAGCATTGAAAGTGAAATTCCTTTTGCTAAAAGTGAATTTTGCGCATTTTTTTCTTTATTTTTTTGAGAAGTAGACATATAATATATAGAATAATCCGCTTGATAAAATAAAGCAATTGGTAAAGGATTATTTTTAAAGGAGAGCAACGGGAGGAAAATTTTGAAGACTGGAAAACGTCATTTAAAGTTTTTTCAATATGTTGGCGACACTCCGATTGTTCCTACAAAATTGAAAATAATTATTTTCTTTGTGGCAATGCTTTTGCTTTCCACTTTTTCAACAAATCTTGTTGCGATTATGCTTTCACAAAGAAAAACAATTCAGCTTTCAAATATTGTGCTTGTTGATAAACTTACGGAACTTTACAATGTTGCAAACAGCCAGAAGCAAATTGAAGCTTATTCGCAGGACACGCAAACTTCAATTGATTCAATTGCTCAAAGCGCGAAAAACGGTTTTGCGAAAGATGAAAAAAACAGCGTTGCGCTCGGCGTGAATCCAGATGGTTCTCTTTTATTTTTTGCGACTCCAAATGAAGAGTTAAAATGGGAACGCTTTACAGACAAAGACTGCATCGGGATGATGGAAAATTCTGAAACACACGAAGGTTCCGTTTCTTTTATTTCTCCTGATGGCGATGAATATTTTGGAGTCTACAAATATCATCCGGACTGGCTCACTTATATAATCCGTGCGAACCGCCGCTCCGACACGAACCGCGCGATGTATCAGGTTTTGTGGATTACAGTTGTGCTTGTTCTTATAATGTCAGCGTTTTTCATTCTTATGGGAACAAAAATTCTTGACGGGCTTCTTTCAAATATCAATAAATTTTCAACTCAGCTTTACAAAATGCAGCAGGATAAGAAACTTAATCTTATTGACATTTCAGAATCTCCGAACGACGACATTACTTATCTTGCCGCAAACTTCAATTCGCTTTCTTCTACAATAACAAATCTTCTTCAGATTTTCCAAAAGTTTGTTCCTGAGAATGTTGTGCGTAAGGCGCATGAAGAGCAGTTTATCCGTTTGGAAGGAAGCCAGCGCGAGCTTACAATTCTTTTCAGCGATATAAAAAGTTTTACTTACCGAACTGAAGTTTTGGGAAACGATATCATCGGGCTCTTGAACGTTCATTATGATTCGGTTATCAGGAAAGTCAGCGAAAACAATGGAATTATCGGCTCGATTATTGGAGACGCGATTCTTGCAAGCTACGGAATTGAAGAGCACGTTGAAACAAACAAATCTTATGACGCAATAAAAACCGCATGGGAAATTACGGCTGTCACTTCGGAACTCAGAAAGAAAATGTCAGACCGCCGCGCTGTTCTTGAAAAGGAACGTCCGCTTACAGAAAGCGAGGAGCGCGTTTATCAGGCTGTAATGCTTGATGTTGGCGTTGGAATTGACGGCGGAAATGTTTTCTACGGAAACATCGGTTCTTCAAAGCGAATGGCAAACACCGTAATTGGCGACAATGTAAACTCCGCTTCAAGACTGGAAGGGCTTACAAGAATTTACAAAGTTCCAGTGATTGTAAGTTCGTATATTATGGAAGAAACTCTTAGCAACAATGAGGCTGCCTCACGCTATAAATTTTACGAGATTGATACAGTTCAAGTCAAAGGAAAAACTGAAGGCGTGAAAATTTATTTCCCGCTTGACAAAGAATGTTCTCTTGAAGAATGGAAGTTTGAATACCTTGACGAGAAATTTAAAATTTTCGAATACGGACTAAAAGCTTATTATGACGGCGACTGGAAAACTGCAAGAGCTGAATTTAAAAAATCCGGCCTGGATGTTGCAAAAGTTTTCCTTGAAAGAATCGGAATGAAATCTTCACCAGAAGACTGGAGTGGAATATGGACAATGACGACAAAATAAATTCAATGGTTCCTGCGGCTGCAAATGTTCACAAGGAAGTTGCGCTTCTTCTTGAAAATGAACTCAACAGAATTGCGATGGACAACAAGCGTGAATCTTTCAGCATAGAAGATGAATTTTCAAAGACAAAGAAAAACAGCTTTTCATTCATGTGGCAAAATATGTGGCTTAGGCTTCTTATTTGCTTTGGAGTTGTTTTTGCGATTACAGTTTTCCTTGTGCTTTTTGTTTCAAATTCAAACAGAGAAATAAAAGTTGAAGTAAGCGAATTTAAAAGTTTGAATCTTGCAAGCTTGCTGAACAAAGTAAACGATATTGACCAGAAAATCCACGAGATTGAAAATGCTAAAAAAGCAATTGAAGAGCAGCGCAATGCGGAAATCGAGCGAATCGAAGGAATCCGTGCAGCCGCATTGAAATCACTTGCCGCGTTGAATATTAAAAATAAAACCCGGCGGCTTCAGCAGGAACAGCAGATTGAGCAGACTTACAAAGCTGATTTGGCTTCTGTGGAAAAATACAATAAGTTCATCGCAAACTACAACGAAGATTTAAAAATGTACACGGAACAGCGGAATGAATTTGATGCGACAAGAGTTCAGGAAGCGGAAAAGCAAAAGGCGATTATAAACAGTGAGCGTTTTTTGCATGAAAAGGAAAAGGAAAAAATAATCAATGATTATGAAGCCCGCCTTGAAGATTCAAGAAATCTTTTAAAGCAGACTCAGGCTGAAGATTTAAAGCGCCAGGAAGAACTTCTTGCGTTTACAATAAATCAGTATGATCCGCCGATTCCAAAAGACAGTGTGGATGCAAAGACTCTTGTAAAAGTTGCAGAAAATTTCACTGATGAATACACAGGACCTGTTTACGAGGATATTGAAATTCCTGTTTCCGAAGATGCGTCCGAAGACTTCAAGGATGTGTTTGAAATTCAAAGAGATTTATACGATTCAATTGAAAAAATTTCAGAGCTTTTGGATCAGCTTCCGTTTAAAGATGAAAATGCGGTTGCTTCGTTTGTTCGCTCGATGAAGCGTTATGCTTACACTGCCGGAAATCAAATTTCAGTTGCAAGTGTTTCAGAAGTCAACAGGCTGATTGCGGAAAAAAATTCTGTGGAAAATAACTATGAGCGTGTTTCTTCGGATTACAATGATTTCCTTGAAGCGATTTGCTCAGAGCCTTTTGGAAAAACTTCAGCGAATGGAATTATTGCAAAGCAAGACAGTTTTTCCGGCACAGAAATTTACATTGCCGAATTCAGCCGTAATATTTTCACTAATCCTGAATACCGTGATTTTATTTTTCCTTGTTCACTTTGGCGCGGAAAAGACAAAATTGCGATTGGCGAAATTTCTTTGAACGATGACGGAAAATATGTTTTGTCAAATCTTGCCTTTGGCGGTGGACTAAAAATAAAAACTGGCGACAGAATTATTTTTGGAGAGCCTGTAAATCCCAAAACTAAAAAGTAATTTAAAATAAAATTTTATTTCTTTTGCAGTGAGGCGGCATTTTTTGTTGTTTGCGCTGCATTGTTTTTTTCATAGTTAAAAATTAGGTTGAAAAAATGTCTGATTTAAAAAACACGGAACGCCTTGATAAAATTCTTTCAAACAATGGAATTGGAACGCGTAGGGATGTAAAGCGTCTTATAAGAAGCGGAAAAATTTCTGTAAATGGGATTATTGTAAGAGAACCGGAATTTCACATTGACGGAAGCTCTAATGAAATTCTTGTGGATGGAAAACCTCTTACCGTTGAACAGAATGCCTACTTTATGATGAACAAGGCAAGCGGCGCGGTTTGCTCCACAAAATCCGACAGAAGAAAAACTGTTTTTGAATATATTTTCTCGGAAGACAACAGAAAATATCCAGGTGGAAATCTTAGCACAGTTGGAAGGCTTGACGCAGATACAGAAGGACTTCTTATCATTACAAGCGACGGAAATTTAATTCACCGGGTTACATTTCCAAAGTATGAAGTTCCAAAAACATATCTTGTCTATTTGCGCGATTCAGTTGACGATTCAGAAAAACTCAGCTATGAAAAAAAACTTGCAGCCGGAGTTCATATCGAAGCGGAAGGAAAAGACGGAGAGGCTGACTGTCGCCCTGCCGTAATTGAATGGAAAGAAAAAAATCAGTATCATACCAAAACTAGCGAAAATCCTTCGGAAGTTTGCTGCCTTACTGTTACGGAAGGAAAATTCCACGAGGTAAAGCGGATTTTCAAAGCCCTTGGAAACGAAGTTGTTTACTTAAAAAGAATAAGAATCAATAATCTTTTTTTGGACGAAACTTTGAAAGAAGGAAGCTACAGACCGCTCACAAAGGAAGAGATAAGACTTTTAGACGTAGAGGAAAAAAATGACTGACATTGAAATTGCCCAGAAAAATGTAATGGAGCCGGTTGAAAAAATCGCGGAAAAAATTGGAATTGACCGGGAATCTTTGGAGCTTTACGGAAACTACAAAGCGAAAATTTCCTTTGAAAAACTCAATGCCTTGCAGAAAAAAGCGCTTGACTCTTCTTCACGCGGAAAACTTGTCTTGGTTACCGCGATGACTCCGACTGCTGCCGGCGAAGGAAAATCAACTGTAACAATTGCGCTTGGAGACGGTCTTAGAAAAATCGGAAGAAAATCTGTAATTGCTTTGCGTGAGCCCTCACTTGGCCCTTGCTTTGGAATAAAAGGCGGAGCTTGCGGCGGCGGATATGCGCAGGTTGTTCCAATGGAAGACATCAATCTTCACTTTACTGGCGACATTCATGCAATTACTGCTGCAAACAATCTTATGGCGGCTCTTATTGACAATCATATTCAGCAGGGAAATTCTTTGAACATCGATCCTCGCACAATTTCTTGGAAAAGATGTGTGGACTTGAATGACCGTTCACTTAGAAATGTGATTGTCGGACTTGGCGGGAAAATCGATGGCGTTCCGCGTGAAAGCCATTTTCAGATTTCAGTTGCAAGCGAAATAATGGCGATTGTCTGCCTGTCAAAGACAATTTCAGAATTGAAAGAGCGCATTTCAAAAATTACAATCGGTGCAGACTACAGCAAAAATCCTGTTACATTTGGAAGCCTTGGCTGCACTGGAGCTGTCGTTGCGCTTTTAAAAGATGCAATCCGCCCGAACTTGGTTCAGACACTTGAAAAAAATCCTGCGTTTATACATGGCGGACCTTTTGCGAATATTGCCCACGGATGCAATTCAATCAACGCCACGCTTTGTGCGCTTGCCCTTGGAGACTACGTTGTTACCGAAGCTGGTTTTGCTGCCGATCTTGGAGCAGAAAAATTCTTTGACATAAAATGCCGCATGAATGGGCTTGTTCCAAATGCCGCTGTAATTGTTGCAACAGTTCGCGCTCTAAAAATGCACGGCGGTGTTGCAAAAGCTGAACTTTCCGCGGAAAATATTCCGGCTGTTGAAATCGGATTTGCAAATCTCAAGGCTCACATTGAGAACATGAAAAAATTCGGAGTGCCTGTCGCGGTTGCAATTAATAAATTTATTACAGACACTGATTCAGAAATTGCGCTTGTGCAAAAGCTTTGTGCGGAAAGCGGATGCAGTGCTGTGGTCTGCGAAGGCTGGGAAAAAGGTGGAGCCGGAGCTATTGACCTTGCGCACAAAGTTGTTGAACTCTGCGACTTGACTTTTGAGTTCAAAAATATTTATCCGCTTGATATTCCGCTTAAAGAAAAAATTGAAATTCTTGCAAAGGAAATTTACAGGGCTTCTTCTGTTGAATTTGAAGGAAAGGCTTTGAAAAAACTCAATCAGTTTGAAGAGCAGGGATTTGGCTCGCTTCCAATCTGCATGGCAAAAACCCAGAACTCAATAAGTCACGACAAATCTTTGCAGGGTGCGCCAAAAGATTATGTGTTCCCAATCCGTGATGTTCAGCTTTATTCCGGAGCGGGATTTGTGGTTGCGTTTGCAGGCGACATCGTTGATATGCCGGGACTTCCAAAAGCTCCTGCCGCTCTTAATATAGACGTTGATGATGATGGAATAATTTCAGGACTGTTTTAATACGTCCGGTCAAGGCACGCTTACGCTCAAAACCTTAACTCAGCCGTTTTTAAGGTTTTGATAAACCCTAAATAAAAAAAGCATACTTTGGAAAAAATCCAGAGTATGCTTTTTGCAAAAATTATTATTTCTTAAGCTGGATTTTTATTGCGTCAAGAAGCTCATTGTATTCTTCAAACGCCGGAAGTTCTGGATTTTCCGACTTTATTTTGTCTGTGCTTTTAAATAAAAATCCCGCCTTACTTGCCTTAATCATTCCAAGGTCGTTGTAGCTGTCTCCAGAAGCGATTGTATCGTATCCGATTGCCTGAAGAGCTTTTACTGTTGTTAGCTTGGAATTTTCGATGCGCATTTTAAATCCTGTGATTTCCCCGGAATCAGAAACTTCAAGTGAGTTGCAGAAAATTGTAGGCTGTCCGAGTTTTTTCATCAGCGGGGAAGCGAACTGCGTGAATGTGTCGCTGATTATTATTGTCTGGCAGATTGACCTAAGCTCGTCAAGAAATTCTTTTGCGCCTGGAAGCGGATCTATTTTTTCAATTACTTCCTGAATTTCCTTGAGCCCAAGCTTGTGTTCCTTTAAAATCCCGATTCTCCAGTTCATGAGCTTGTTGTAGTCCGGCTCGTCGCGTGTTGTACGTGTAAGCTCTGGAATCCCGGAAGCCTTTGCGAATGCAATCCAAATTTCAGGAACAAGAACGCCCTCTAAATCTAAGCATGTAATGTACATAGTTTTCTCCGAATAAATTTTGCCTTATTTTATCAGAATCGGAATCATTGTGCAATTTTCAAAAAGAACGCTATTAAAAAAAACATATTTCTGATATATTTTCCGCTATGGAAAGAAATATTGAGATACTTGATTCTACTTTGCGCGACGGTTCGCAGGGAGAAGGAATAAGCTATTCTGTTCAGGATAAAATTCATATTGTGCAGGCTTTGGACGACTTGGGCATAAAATATATTGAAGCTGGAAACCCAGGTTCTAATCCAAAGGACATGGAATTCTTTCAGCGTGCAAAAAACCTTAAGCTGAAAAATTCACAGATTGTTGCGTTCGGCTCAACAAGAAGAAAAGATTCTTCATGCGCGGAAGATGTCAATTTGCAAAGTCTTCTTTCTGCGGAAACAGAAACTGTTGTTATCTTCGGAAAGACTTGGGATTTTCAGGCTACGGAAATACTTCACGCTTCCCTTGAAGAAAACCTTGAAATGATAAGAGACACTTGCTCATATTTAAATCAGCGCGGACGCAATGTTATTTTTGATGCCGAGCATTTTTTTACAGGATTCAAGGCGAACAAGGATTACGCTTTAAAGGCTTTGGGGGCTGCGATTGAAGGAGGTGCAAGCGTTCTTTCACTTTGCGAGACAAAAGGCGGCGCAATGATTGAAGAGTGCCGTGAAGGTGTCCGTGCCGCTGTTGAAAAATTCGGGGCGGGAGCGGTGATTGGAATTCACACTCACAATGATTCAGGGCTTGCTGTTGCAAATTCTCTTGTCGCAGTTGAAGCCGGCGCAACTCATGTTCAGGGTGTTCTTCTTGGATTCGGTGAGCGCACAGGAAACGCAAATCTTTCTACAATAATTTCGAACCTTCAGCTTAAAATGAACTGCAAGTGCATTCCAAAGGAAAACATAAAGCAGCTCACTCCGATTTGCAAGCGTGTTGCGGAAATTACAAACATAACTCTTGACCCGGGGCTTCCGTATGTTGGACAGAATGCTTTTGCGCACAAAGCCGGAATGCACATAGATGCGGTCTTGAAAAATCCGTTTGCATACGAGCACATCGAGCCAGAATCTGTTGGAAATTCCCGTGTTTTCCTTATGAGCGAAGTTGCCGGAAGAAGCATGGTCATTGAAAAAATCAGAAAGTTTGATCCGTCGATTACAAAGTCAAGCCCGGTTGTTTCAGAAATCATGGCGAAGGTAAAAGAGCTTGAGCATCAGGGCTACCAGTTTGAAGGCGCAGACGGAAGTTTTGAACTTTTGGTCCGCAAGTCTATTGGAAAATACCAGCCGTTCTTTAAATTGCGCTATTATAAAACTTCTGATGAGTCTCCGCTTATTGAGAAAGGACTTTATTCTTTTGCCCAGCTTAAAATTGAAGTTGACGGTCATGAGGAAATTGCCGCCGGTGAAGGAAACGGTCCTGTCAACGCTCTTGACTTTGCGTTGCGTACTGCGCTCAAGTCTTTTTATCCGAGCGTGGAGGATATTCACCTTACAGATTATAAAGTCCGTGTTCTCGACGGAAAATCAGCTACAGCCGCAAGTGTCCGTGTTTTGATTGAGTCTACAGACGGATCAGATATCTGGACTACAATTGGCGTGAGCTGCGACGTTATTGAAGCTTCCTGGCTTGCCTTGGTTGATTCTTTTGAATACAAACTGATTAAGGATATTGAAAAAAAATACCACAAATTCATTTAATGTCCTTTACATAAATGTTGCTTTGGAGTATTTTATAAATACTTTATAAACTTTAGTATTAGTAAAGTTTTCGTTGACTTTTTATAGGAGTTTGATTATGGAAAAAAATATTGCTTTGATTCCTGGAGATGGAATTGGTCCTGATGTTGTTGCTGAAGCTGTAAATGTCTTGAACACAGTTGCTTCAAAATTCGGTCATAAATTTAATTATGAAACTGTTACTGCCGGCGGATGCGCAATCGATAAGTTCGGAAAGCCATTGCCGCAGGAAGAACTTGACAAGTGCCTTAAAAGCGATGCTGTTCTTCTTGGCGCTGTGGGCGGTCCAAAGTGGGACAACCTTCCGTCTGAACTTCGTCCTGAAAAAGCATTGCTTGGTCTTCGCGGAGGAATGAAAGTTTTTGCAAATCTTCGTCCGGCTGTAATGTGGAAGCAGCTTAAAGATGCTTGTCCTTTAAAAGATGAAATTGTCGGCGATGGACTTAACATTCTCATTGTCCGCGAGCTGATTTCCGGAATTTACTTTGGGGACAGAGGAACTGCCGCTGACGGAAAATCTGCCTGGGACACAGAAAAGTATACTTGGAGTGAAATTGAGCGCATTGTCCGCATGGGATTTGAATTCGCACAGAAACGCCAGAAACGTCTTTGCGTAGTTGACAAGGCGAACATCTTGAATTCAAGCCAGCTCTGGAGAAAAGTTACAGAATCTGTAAAAGAAGATTATCCTGATGTTGCGCTTTCTTACCTTTATATTGACAATGCTTCTATGCAGCTTGTTCGCAATCCGCGCCAGTTTGACGTAATTGCAACAAGCAATATGTTTGGCGACATTCTTTCCGACGAAGCAAGCCAGATTACAGGCTCAATCGGAATGCTTGCTTCAGCTTCATTGGGAGATGGAGGTCCTGGACTTTACGAGCCGATTCACGGTTCTGCTCCTGACATTGCCGGAAAAAATCTTGCAAATCCTCTTGCGACAATTCTTTCTGCCGCGATGCTTTTGCGCTACAGCTTCGGACTTGAAAAAGAAGCAAAGGTTATTGAAGATTCCGTTAATTCAGTCCTTGATGAAGGCTACAGAACAGGCGACATTGCCGGAAGCCATCTCGATGAACTTAAGTCTTCTGGAAAACTTGTCGGTACAAAAGAAATGGGCAAGCTTGTTGTAGAGCGCATCTAACTTCATTTTTACATAAAAGATTTAAGGCCGTTTGCATTGAGCTGAAAAGTTTTTTGCAGGCGGCTTATTTTTTTATTTAAATTCTGCTTTTTTGTTTTTATTTGTGTTTTCTTTTATTTGGGATTACAATTAAGAAAATGCAAAATATTTCTATTTTTTCAGATGACAATGAACATGGGTTTTCCCAGATAAAAAAAAGTGTGAGCGGCTACATTTTGGATAGCAGCGATACAAGAACAAATCAGTATAAAAAGGCAATAGCTGCCGACGCAATGATTCTTTACGAATTCAATCTTTCAAAAGATTTGATTGTAGGAAATCCTGTGCAAAGAATGAGCGACCGGATTGTTCAGCTTAAGCCTGCTATGGGACTTCCTGAAAACTGTTCTTACACTGATTTTATTGATGCGCTTTGCTGGGACTTGTCAGACGAAGAAAAAAAAAGATTCCTCGAAAAGATGAATGTCTACTGCCTCTTGGATTCGTTTATAATGGAAAAATATGAAATTCAGTTTGACTCAAGCAGGTCAACTTACAACGGCGAATCTTTCTGGACACGCACAACAATAATTCTTACAAAAGACGAAAACTCAGGCGACATAATGGGACTTGCCGTTGTAAAAAATATTACAAGCGGCTACCGGCAAAAAGAAGAAAAACTTTATCAGCTGGAAATCATCAATGCTCTTACGATTGAATACAGTAATGTTTTTATGATAAATGTAATGTCTGGAATAATCCGCATTGTAAGAATCAACGACAGAATAAGTTCTTTTTACAATGAATCTTTGGAAGGGCTTCCTTATGATGATGTGCTTGATTTTTATGCTAGCGTTTCAGTTTATGAAGATGACCGCGACATGATTAAGCGGGCTTTTTCGCGTGAAAATGTTTTAAAGCAGCTTTCCAAGCGTGAAAGTTATTATGTAAATTTCCGCTCGTATATAAACAACAAAATTTCATACATGAAGCTTACTGTTGTTAGAATTGGAAATATCCGCGAGACAGGAAATGTCCTTATGGGTTTTATGAATGTTGATACGGAAACTGAACACGAGATGAAACAGAGGAAAGCGTTGCAGGAAGCGTTGTCCATGGCGGAACTTGCAAGCCATGCAAAATCGCGTTTTCTTTCCAATATGAGCCACGACATCAGAACTCCGATGAACGCAATTATCGGCTACACTTCGCTTGCGGAAAAACACATCGGAAATCCTGAGCTTATAAAATCAGATCTTGCGCGCATAAAGACAAACTCAAGCTATTTGCTTTGCCTTATAAATGATGTGCTTGATATGTCCCGAATTGAAAGCGGAAAAATAAAAATAAAGTTCACATCGAATACAATTGAAGATATTCTTGCGGAAGTTGACAGCGTTATTCAGCCGCAGCTTCAATCTAAGAAACTTAATTACTCAGTTTTGCGCCATGGAAACTTAAGCCGTAAAGTTTTTTGCGACAAACTCAGGCTCAAGCAGATTCTTATAAATATTCTCGGAAACTCTGTAAAATATACTGGAGAAAACGGTTCAATCAAATTCACCGCGGCGGAAACTCCTTCTGTCTCAGACGGATATTCTTCGTATCAGTTTAGAATCAAGGACAACGGAATTGGAATGTCGGAAGAATTTCAGAAGAAAGTTTTTAATCCGTTTGAGCGGGATGAAAATATTGAAAACTTTCATGTTCAGGGAACGGGACTTGGACTTTCAATTTCAAAAAATCTTGTTGAAAAAATGGACGGATCGATTTTCTTAAAAAGTAAAAAAGATGTTGGAACCGAATTCCTTATATGCTTTGACTTTGAGAATGCCCCTGAAACAGAATCCGGCAAAAAGGAAATTTCTGCTTCCGCGGAAAAAACAGTCGACTTGAAAGGAACTAGAATTCTTTTGGTGGAAGACAACAGCCTTAACCGCGATATTGCAAAGGAACTTTTAAAGAGCGCGGGTTTTATAATTGATGAAGCTGAAAACGGAAAAATTGCGCTGGAAATGCTTTCCGCCAGCCCGGACGGATATTACAAAGTTGTCCTTATGGATGTGATGATGCCTGTTATGGATGGATACGAGGCTTCTATGAAAATACGCGAAATGAAAAGCAATAAGTCTTCTATTCCAATTGTGGCGATGACTGCGAATGCTTTTGAAGAGGACAAGGAGCAGGCTTTGAAATCTGGAATGGATTATTTTGTTTCCAAGCCATTTGACATAAAGTCTCTTCTTTCTCTTTTGTCTGAAATCCTTGCAAAATAATTCTCTTGAAAAAAATATGGAAGCAACTTAATATGCGGCAAAAAAAGTGCGTCAATTCGCCAAACTGCGTAAAAGGTGGCTTGTCTTCCCTCCAAAAAAGTGTAATACTAGCGTAAAATTGTTAGCCTGTTTTGGAGGATTTTATGAGTTCAGATTTTCCGTTGAGCCATGCCCAGCTTGTTGAGCTTGCAAAGAAATTTCCGACTCCTTTCTATATTTATGATGAAAAAGCAATCCGCGAAAATGTAAAATATTTTTATAAAGCATTCAGCATTTTTCCTTCGTTCACAGAATATTTTGCGGTCAAGGCGCTTCCCAATCCTTACATTCTAAAAGTTCTTGAAAGTGAAGGCTGCGGCGGAGACTGTTCTAGCTTGCCGGAACTTATGCTTTGCGAAAAATCTGGAATAACCGGGCGCAGAATAATGTTTACAAGCAACGACACTCCCGCCCAGGAATTTGTTTATGCGCAGAAACTTGGAGCAATTATAAACCTTGATGACATTACTCATATTGACTTTCTGAAAAATGCTCTCGGCGGAAAACTTCCAGATACAATCTGCTTTAGATATAATCCTGGACCTTTAAAGGAAGGCGGAAATTCTATAATCGGAAAGCCAGAAGAAGCAAAGTACGGGCTTACTAAAGAGCAGATGATTCATGCTTATAAAATTTGCAAGGCGGAAGGCGTAAAGCATTTTGGAATTCATACTATGGTTGCTTCCAACGAGCTGAATCCTGATTTCTTTGTTGACACTGCGCGCATAGTTTTTGAGCTTATCCTTGAAGTGCAGAAAGAATGCGGTGTTAACATTGAATTTGCGGATCTTGGCGGCGGAGTCGGAATTCCTTACAGGCCAGGACAAAAAAAAGTTGATCTTGATTATGTGGCAAAAGGAATAAAAGTTCTTTACGATAAAATGATTGTTCCTGCTGGACTTGATTCTTTAAAGCTCTGCTTTGAATGCGGACGCCCTATTACAGGTCCTTACGGCTGGCTTGTTACAAAGGCGATTCACGAAAAAAATATTTACAGAAATTACATTGGAGTTGACGCGAGCATGGCGGATTTGATGCGCCCTGGAATGTACGGGGCTTACCATGAAGTTACTGTCAGCGGAAAAGAAAACGCTCCTAAAGATTATGTTTATGATGTTTCCGGAAGTTTGTGTGAAAACTGCGACAAGTTTGCGGTTCAGAGAAGTCTTCCAAAAATTGAAATGGGAGACCTTTTGATTATCCACGATGCAGGTGCGCACGGAAGAGCGATGGGCTTTAACTATAACGGAAAACTTCGTGCCGGGGAACTGCTTTTGCGTTCAGACGGAACTGTAAAAGAAATCCGCCGCCGTGAAACAATCGAAGATTATTTTGCCACATTGGATTTTGAAGGACTGAAAAATTTCAGCTGATTTTAGCTTTTATAAATTTGCCATTGGAGGTAAAAAGATGGTTGAGAAAATTGAATGGAGCGACTCTTATCTTTTGGGAATTCCTGAAATTGACAATCAGCACAAGAAGCTGATTCAGATTGCAAATGAACTTTACGCTGCGGCTACCGGCACTGATGAAGCTTATGGTCTTAATATGGCGAAGGTTCTGAAAAAGCTTACAGACTACACGGTTTACCATTTTTCAAATGAAGAAGAATTTATGCGCAAGTACGGATATTCTGGCGTTGACATTCACAAGACTGCGCATGACAACTTTATAAATGAAGTTAACCATCAGATTAAGCAGCTTTCTTCTGACCGCAAAGATGACGGAGCAAGATTTTATTCTTACATGGTTGGCTGGATTTTGAATCACATTGCAAAAGCTGACCGTGTCTGGGCGGCATTTGTAAAGCCAAAAATTTAATAAGTAGATTTTTTATTTGAACTTTGCAAGACTTCCGGTTTCTTTTTAGGCTGGAAGTTTTTTTTTATTTCCATTCTAAAAAGCAAATTCCTTTTTTCAGCAATTAAAGGTTTATTGACATATTATTTTGGTTAGTGTAAGATAACGAAGATTAGAGTAGGTTAATTTTTATTTGTTTTGGGTAATTATTGTTACTCTTTATTAACTTACTGGGAGGTTCTTATGCCATTATTATTTGCAAATCCTGGAGATGAAGTAAAAATTTCTGGTGTGAATGGAAATCCGCAGGTAAAGCAGCATCTGAATGAGCTTGGATTCAATGTTGGCTCTTTAGTCACGATTGTTCAGAAAGTAAAGAGTGGTTTGATTGTAAAAGTCAAGGAAGCCCGTGTCGCATTGGACAGCAGCTTGGCGTCCAAAATCATTGTCTGATTTTCTAAAACTAAAATCAAAATTTAAGGTTTTCACATTGTCTTTTTATAGGAGTAAAAATAAATGGGTACATTGCGTGAAGCACAGGTTGGTTCAACTGTAAGAGTGAAAAAGTTGAACGGTGAAGGCGCTTTAAAAAGACGTCTTATGGACATGGGATTTACAAACGGATGCGAAGTTTATGTCCGCAAAGTCGCACCGCTTGGCGATCCTGTTGAAGTTACAATTCGTGGATACGAGCTTAGCGTTCGCAAAGATGACGCTGAAAATATTGAGGTAGAATAAAATGTCAGAAATCAGAATTGCTCTTGCAGGAAATCCAAACTGCGGAAAAACCACAATGTTCAACAACCTTACAGGCTCAAACCAGTACGTAGGAAACTGGCCTGGAGTTACTGTTGAAAAGAAAGAAGGAAAAATGAAGGGCATGAAGGATGTTGTTGTAACGGACTTGCCTGGAATTTATTCACTTTCGCCTTATACTTCGGAGGAAGTTGTTTCCCGTGATTATCTTATCAAGGACAATCCGGACGCAATCCTTGACTTGGTTGATGCTACAAATATTGAAAGAAACCTTTATCTTACAACTCAGCTTCTTGAGCTTGGAAAGCCTACAGTAATTGCCTTGAATATGATTGATGTTCTTAATAAGTCAGGCGATTCTGTTGATACAGAAAAACTTCAGGCTGAACTTGGCTGCACTATAATTGAAACAAGCGCGCTCAAAGGAACTGGCGTAAAGGAAGCTGCCGCCGCTGCAAAGAAAGCCGCTGAGTCTGGAAAAGCTTTTATTCCGACTGCTGTTTTCTCAAAAGATGTTGAAGAATATATTTCAAAAATGGAAGCTGTTGTTCCTTCAACTGTAAAATCAGAATTGAAAAGATGGTATGCGATAAAGCTTCTTGAACGCGATTCTGTTGTGCTTGCCCAGCTTGCTCTTTCTTCTGCGGATTCTGCAAAGGCTGAAGAAATTTCAAAGGCGTTGGAAAAGGCAAAAGATGATGACGTTGAGTCAATCATAACAAATGAACGATACGTTTACATTCAGGGAATTGTAAGCCGATGCGTAAGAAAGTCTGGACAGAAAATGACTCGCTCAGACAAAATCGACCGCATTGTTACAAACCGCTGGCTTGGAATTCCAATTTTCCTTGCTGTAATGTGGGTTGTTTATTACATTGCGGTTTCTTCTCTTGGAACAGTTTTGACTGACTGGGCAAATGACGGACTCTTTGGAGATGGATGGAACTTCCTTGGAATTGAAGGACTTGCTATTCCTGGAATTTCGGCTTCCGTGGAAGAGGCTCTTACAAATGCCGGCGCAAATGAAGTTCTTATTGACTGCATTGTCAACGGTGTTATTGGCGGTGTTGGAGCTGTTCTTGGATTTGTTCCTCAGATGGCTGTTTTGTTCCTTCTTCTTTCTTTGATTGAAGACTGCGGATACATGGTTCGCATCGCATTCGTTATGGATCGCATTTTCCGCAAGTTTGGTCTTTCTGGAAAATCATTTATTCCGCTTCTTGTAGGTTCTGGCTGTGGCGTTCCTGGAATTATGGCAAGCCGCACAATCGAAAATGACAACGACAGACGTCTTACAATCTTTACTACTACTTGGGTTCCTTGTGGGGCAAAACTTCCTGTAATTGCGCTTATCTCTGGTGTTATCGGTGCAAAGCTCACTGGATGGGACGGCGGTTCTCTTACACTTTTGATGTATGTAATAGGAATCGGAGCTGTTGTAATGGCTGCGATTATGCTCAAGAAAACAAAGCCTTTCCACGGAAAAGCCGCGCCTTTCGTTATGGAGCTTCCGCAGTATCACCTTCCACAGCTTAAGACAGTTCTCATGCACACTTGGGAACGCCTTAGAGGATTCATTGTAAAAGCCGGAACAATTCTTTTTGTTGCTTGTCTTGTAATCTGGTTTCTTTCTTCTTACGGATTCGCTTCTCCAAAAGATGAGGTTGTAGAAAACGGCGAAGTTGTTGAAGAGTCAGTTGAAGGCGGATTCGGTCTTGTTGATGCAGATGAATCTTTGCTTGCCGATGTCGGAAATGTTATCCGCCACGTATTCAAGCCGCTTGGATTCGGTGAGAAAGTTGGCGGATGGCAGAGCGCGGCAGCTAGCTTGTCTGGATTCAGCGCAAAAGAAGCAATTGTTTCTACAATGGGTGTTCTTGCAAATGTTGATGAAGAAAATGTTGAGGATGATGCAGTTGTTGCTGAAGCTATCAGCGGATGGTTTGCTACAGCGTTGGCAGCCTTTGCATTTCTTATGTTCAACTTGCTTGATTCTCCTTGTCTTGCGGCAATTGCTACAATGGCAAACGAGCTTAAGAGCCGCAAATGGTTCTGGTTTGCAATCTTGTTCCAGAATGTTTTTGCTTATGTTTTGACATTGATTGTTTACCAGCTTGGAATGCTTTTTGCTCACGGACACTTTGGCATAGGAACTGTATTCGCCTTTATTTTCCTTGCGGGAATTATTTTCGCTTTGTTCAGAAAAGATCCTTACAAGGGACAGTACTTTGATTCAAAGAGCGCATCGTAAAAAACATGGGCGGCTCCATAGGTAAATTTTCTATGGGAATAATGATTGCCGTGCTCGCAGTTCTTTATGTTCTGTGTGTCGCGGTAATCACAATCATAGAAAAAATAAAAAAGCATAAACAAAAAAAGGATGAAGCTTGAGAAAGTTTTGTTCTTAAACTGAATAAGGCTTTCTAAGAAATTTTTCTTGGAGAGTCTTGTTCTTTTTTATAAAGTTTATTTATTTTTTTTCAGAGGCTGATTATGATTGGAAACATTGTAGGAATTCTCGTGCTTGCGGTATGGCTTGTTGCTGTTGCTGTTTATATAATAAAGCAGAAAAGAAATGCTCGTCTAAGCGGAAATCACATCTGCATAGGATGTCCTGGAGCCGCCACTTGTAAAAAATGCCATTGTAAATAGAAATGTTTTCTGTTGATTAAATTGAAGAAAAATGATAGTTTGAATCGTCAAGAAAACAGCGTTGTTGATTTTTTGATTCTCTGGAGAGTCTCCATAAATCCTTGTGGAGCGCCGAAGGGTTAAGGCTATTCAAGCCGACATCTCAGGCAAAGTGGACAGAGCATAAAAAATGTCCGTTCATCACTCTTTGGAGAGCCTGTTCAGGTAAAACTGGGCGGCTCTTATTTTTTTTTCTTGCGAGGACACTAAAATGTCTTTTGAAGCAATCCTCAACAAAATTGATGATGTCGTATGGGGACTTCCCACCATCATCCTGATTTTTGTCACAGGTCTCCTGCTGACAATCCGTACCCGCGGAATCCAGTTCACGAAATTCGGACGCGCGTTCAAGACGATTTTCAGGGAGAATGAAGGTCACGGCGAGCTTTCAGGCTTCGGCGCGCTCTGCACGGCTCTTTCCGCTACAATCGGAACCGGAAACATTGTCGGTGTAGCAACCGCTATTCTTGCAGGCGGTCCGGGAGCCCTTTTCTGGATGTGGTTCATGGCGATTCTTGGAACTGCCACAAAGTACTCGGAATGTATGCTTTCAATCAAGTACCGCGAGGTCAAGGAGGACGGACACGTTCTTGGTGGACCTTTCTACGTGATTGAAAAAGGAATGGGCAAGAACTGGAAATGGCTTGCGGTTCTTTTCGCGGTTTTCGGAACTATGGTAGGACTTTTCGGAATCGGAACTTTCACTCAGGTGAACGGAATCTGCGGCGCGGTTCAGAACGCTTTTGACCCGGACAAGGCTGCGGTCGCATTCTCAATCGGCGGAAATTCATATTCCTGGGCAACCGTAATTGGCGGCGCTGTAATCACGATTTCTGTTGCTCTTGTCGTAATCGGCGGACTTAAACGGATTGCCATGGTCGCGGAAAAAATTGTTCCGGCGATGGCTATAATCTACGTGTTCCTCGGACTTTCAGTTCTTATCATGAACGCGACAAAAATCCCCGGAGCTTTCGCGCTCATATTCAAAGGCGCGTTCGGAGCTGACACTGGAATGCAGGCTCTTGCAGGCGCGACAGCTGGAACAATCATCAGGATGGCAATGCAGAAGGGAATCGCCCGCGGTATCTTCTCCAATGAGGCAGGTCTCGGTTCCGCTCCTATTGCGGCTTCGGCGGTTCAGACAAACGAGCCGGTCGAGCAGGGAATGGTCAATATGACCGGAACAATCATAGACACTCTGATTATCTGCACGATGACAGGACTTTCAATCGTAATCGCAGGCGGAGACGTATGGAACAGCGGACTTTCCGGAGCGGCTCTCACTTCTGCCGCGTTCTCAAAAGTTCTTGGCGGCGACCAGCATTCGGTTCAGTTCCTGCTAATGCTCTGTCTTGTGTTCTTCGCATTCACGACAATCCTCGGCTGGGATTACTATTCTGAAAAATGCCTTGAGTATATTTCAAACGGAAACATGGCGGTCGTAAAAGTCTACAGGTGGATCTACATCCTTGCCGTTGCAATCGGACCTTACATGACGATTTCCGCAGTCTGGACAATAGCCGACATCACGAACGCGCTCATGTCAATCCCGAACTGCATCTCGCTTATTGTTTTGAGCGGCATTGTGGCAAAGGAGACAAAGACGTATTTCGACAGAAAACCGGCGCTTTAATGCTGTATTGATTTTTACTTTTAGAGGCATGGTGTGTTTTGCATCATGCCTTTTTTTTCTTGCAACTTTTTTTATAAAATTGTGTCTTATATTTTAAGAGGTTACAGATTATATGAACCAAATTGTTTCGCCTGCTGCACAGGTTATTGTTTCTATTATTCCGATTGTTGGAATTTGTTTTGCGGCATCAATTATTTTTTTCGCCTTGCTATGGAAGCACCACGAAAATGTAATGCTGATTCAAAAAGATTTGTACAATCCGCCTAAAATCGACTTGCGGAATTTTTCTTTGCTTTTAGGGCTTTGTCTTGTCGGTGTTGGAATTGTTCTTTCATTGATGTTCTTGCTTTTAAAGCATCTTTCCTGGGGACTTTTAGGCGGACTGATTCCGCTTGCAGTCGGCTTAATGCTTTTGCTTTTCCACAGGATTTCAAAGTAATTTTTCAGTTTTAGTTTTTGTCTATGAAAAAAACAATTTCTTCGTCGTTGGAAAATCTTGTTATTCGAAAACGTGATTTTTATTATGTGCAGGAAACTTTGAACGGTTCTTCCCGCGCGTTTTCCAAACTGACGGGTTTTTACTATAAGCGTATTTTTGCAATTGGAATGCGGTTTTTTCATAATCAGGCTGACGCTGAAGATTTTGCGCAGAATGTTTTTTTGAAGGCTTATGAAAAACTTTCAAGCTTTAAAGGCGAAAGTCTTTTTTCAACCTGGCTTACAAGAATTGCCTTTACAACTGCGATGAATCAGAAGGAAAGAAGCCACGATGCGGAAACTCTTTCTGATGAAAATTTGATTCCAGGAAAGATAAAAACGCCTGAGGAAGAGATGATTTATTCTGCGACTGTTGAAGCCGTAAAAGGCTCTCTTGAAATTTTGCCTGAACGTTACGCTGAATGTGTACGGCTTTATTTTTTCAACGGAATGAGCCATGAGGAAATTTCAAAAGCCACAGGAATTCCCGTGAACACAATCAAGTCGCATATTTTCCGCGCAAAAAAAATTCTTGGAAAAAAACTGGAGGATTATAGATGAAAAAAAACTGCGACTTTTATATGGATAAATTTTTCGCCTTGGACAAAAACGAGAGGCTTCCTGCAAGTCTTACTGTTCATCTTTTCTTTTGCAGAAACTGCAGAAACTTCGTAAGAAAATTTTCACTGCTGGAAAAAAAATGTTCCAAGGAAAACATGAAAAAAATTTCATGCGACTCAAGAAATGTTGTTGAAATAATGCGCCGCCTTGACTCAGCTTATGAAATGTATAATTTGCAGAAAGAGCGTGTTTCAATGCGGCAGTGGCTTGTGGCCGGCGCGACTTTGGTTTTGTGTGTGGTTCTTTTTGAAATGCTTGCGTTTTTTGCTTCCGCGGAATTTTTTATTTTTCCTTTGTCGCTTTTTTTCGCGTTTAGTATAATTATGTATTGTGCGGCTTTTGTTGGAACAAATATGGATTTTTTCATTAAAAAGTGGAAAATCCAATGAAAAACTGATATAATCTTGGCATGGAAATTTTGAACTCTCTACCCGGAACACCACTTCCACTTGGAGCTTCTGTTGCTGAAGGCGGCGTTAATTTTTCAGTTTTTAGCCGGAATGCCACAAAGGTATTTTTGGAATTTTATTCTGCCAGCGAGGACAGCGAGCCTTATGCTCAAGTTGAATTTAGTCCTTCTGAAAATAGAACCGGTGATATTTGGCATGCGTTTGTGCCAGGAATAAAGCCCGGCTCTCTTTATCTTTTTAGGGTAGACGGACCGTTCGAACCTTCAAAAGGCCATAGATTTGATGTGCATCAACGTCTTTTTGACCCTTATGCAAAGACAATCACTCCGGTTTCTGTTTTTTATAATCTTCCGCCTGACTATTCTGCGCCGCTTGACAAGAACGACATTGAGCATGGAAAAAATCAGTGCGCAAAAGTTTTTCCGAAGTGCGTTGTAATTGACAATGAAAATTTTGACTGGCAGGGAGACAAGCCGATTAACAGGCCTTTGTCGGAAAGCGTAATTTATGAAGTTCATTTAAAAGGCTTCACCGCCGGAAAAAATGCCGGAGTTTCTTGCCCTGGAACTTACGCCGGCTTCATTGAAAAAATTCCTTATCTTAAAGATTTGGGAATTACTGCGGTTGAGCTTCTTCCTATTTTTGAATTTGACGAATTTGAAAATTCAAATGTGAACCCGCGTACTGGCGAGCGGATGAAAAATTACTGGGGCTACAGCACAATAAATTTCTTTTCACCGAAAGCTTCTTTTGCGGCGGACAAGACTCCTGGCGGCTGCGTAAATGAATTTAAGACTTTGGTGCGGGAACTTCACAAAGCTGGAATCGAAGTTATTCTTGATGTTGTTTTCAATCATACTGCGGAAGGAAACGAGCACGGAGTCGCTTTGAATTTCCGTGGATTTGAAAACAGCGTTTACTATACTCTGGTTGGCAGCCACAAAGAATACTACATGAATTTTTCAGGCTGCGGAAATACCATGAACTGCAATCATCCTATTGTAAGAAATTTTATAATCGACAGCTTGCGTTACTGGGTTTTGAACTATCATGTTGACGGATTCAGGTTCGACCTTGCTTCGATTTTGAGCAGAGGACAGGAAGGCGATCTTTTGAAATTTCCGCCGCTTACAAATGCGATTGCGGAAGACCCTGTTCTTGGCAAGACAAAAATAATTGCAGAGCCTTGGGATGCTGGCGGAGCTTATCAGCTTGGAGGATTCCCAGGCGGAAGAAGATGGGCTGAATGGAACGACCGCTTCCGTGATGACATAAGAAGATTTTGGCGTGGAGACGAATATGTTTCTACAAATGCGGCTACAAGAATCAGCGGCTCAAGCGACTTGTTTACAATTTCCGGACGCGCTCCATATCACAGCATAAATTACGTTTGCTGCCATGACGGATTTACAATGAACGACTTGGTAAGTTACAACGGAAAACACAACGATGAAAATGGCGAAGGCAACCGCGACGGCTCTGACTCAAACTGGAGCTACAACCACGGATATGAAGGTCCTACGCTAAATCCTGTAATTGAAAAAATGCGCAACCGCCAAATGCGCAACTATATGCTTACTCTTTTGATTTCGCAGGGAACACCGATGCTTTTGGGCGGTGATGAATTCCGCAGAGGTCAGCAAGGAAACAATAATGCTTATTGTCAGGACAATGACATCAGCTGGTTTGACTGGGGAAACTGCAGTTTGAATTCCGCGCTTGTCTCGTTTACAAGAAAAGCAATCAGGCTAAGAAAAGATCATCCAGTTTTCCGCCGAACTGAATTCTTTAAAGGCAGCATGGCAGGAAAGAAGCCGGACATCCAATGGTATGCCGCAGACGGAAGCAATCCCGACTGGAGCAAAATTTCAAGATTCCTTGCATTCAGGCTTTTGGGAACATTTGATTCCGGGGCAAAAAAAATTTCTGATAACGATTTCTTTATCGCCGCAAACACAGACCGTCAGGATATAATGCTTAGAATTCCTGCGATTACGGATTCGCGCAAATGGTACAGAATCGCAGATACTTCTATTGAAGATGAAACGTCGCTTCTTTCCGTGGAAAATGCTGAAACTTTAATTTCGCAAGACCGCTATGTGCTTCCTGCCAGCTCTATGCTGATTCTGGTTGCAAAATAAAATCATGCGGGAACTTGAATAAGGAAACGTTTCCATATTATACTAGGTAAACATAATGCCGTTTTGCTTTTTAGCTTAACAGGCTGATTGGAGGAATATAAAAATGACTTTTGATGCAGAGCAGTTTAAGGAAAATCTCACAGCCCGTCTGCGCCGCCAGTATGGAAAAGACATCACACAGGCAAATAAGCACGACTTGTTTGATGCAGTAAGCGCAAGTGCGCTCGAAATTATAATGCCAAACTGGATGAATACCCGCAAAGAGTATGAAGCTAAACCTACAAAGCAGCTTTACTATTTGAGCGCAGAGTTTTTGATGGGACGCGCGCTGGGAAACAACCTGATTAATTCTGGCATTATGGAGCAGGTAAAAGATGTTCTTAAAGACATGAACATCAGCTACGATTTTATTGAAGATGAAGAGCCTGATGCTGGTCTTGGAAACGGCGGTCTTGGTCGTCTTGCGGCTTGCTTCCTTGATTCCCTTGCAACTCTTGAATATCCGGGACACGGCTACGGAATCCGCTATGAATACGGAATGTTCGAACAGCACATTATAAACGGCGAACAGGTTGAATTCCCTGACAACTGGCTTAAGCACCGTGATCCTTGGGAAGTAAAAAGAAGCGACCTTGCTGTAACTGTAAAATTCGGCGGACAGATTAAATATGGAAAAACTCCTGACGGACAGGACAGATTCTATCTTGAAAACGCAGAGGAAATTACAGCAACTCCTTACGATATGCCGATTGTTGCTTACGGCTCAAACACTGTAAACACATTGCGCTTGTGGCAAGCTTCAAGTCCTAATGGATTTGACCTTCAGCTTTTCAACGATATGCAGTATCATCGCGCGGTTGAACGCCAGAACGATGCCGAGAATATCAGCCGTGTTCTTTATCCAAATGACAACGGTCCAATGGGAAAAGAACTTCGTTTGCGCCAGCAGTATTTCTTCACTTCTGCATCTCTTCAGGATTTGGTTCATCACTTTGTAAATACTTACGGAGCTGATTTCTCAAAGTTCCCTGAATATCATGTTATCCAGCTTAACGATACACATCCTGTAGTTGCGATTCCTGAGCTTATGAGAATTCTCATTGATGAATACAATGTTGGCTGGGACGATGCTTGGAGCGTTGTTCAGAAAACTTTTGCTTATACAAACCACACAATTCTTTCTGAGGCCTTGGAAAAGTGGACAATCGAAGTTTTCCAGAAACTTCTTCCACGTATTTATCAGATTGTTGAAGAAATCAACCGCCGCTTTGTAATTGAGCTTCGCCAGCAGTTCCCTAACGACTATGAGAAGCAGAACCACATGGCGATTATCCATGACGGAAAAGTTTATATGGCATGGCTTGCAATCCATGCAGGTTTCAGTGTAAACGGTGTTGCTGCCCTTCATACAAAAATTCTTAAGGAGCAGGAACTTAAGGACTGGTACAAAATTTATCCAGAGAAATTCAACAACAAGACAAACGGCGTTACACAGAGAAGATGGCTTTTGTTTGCAAATCCTGAGCTTTCTGATTTCATCACAAAGAGAATCGGACACGGCTGGGAAAAAGAACTTTCTCTTCTCAAAGGTCTTGAAAAATACGTTGATGATGACGCTTCTTTGGAAGAGCTTATTGCAATCAAACGCCACAACAAGGAAAAGCTTGCTGAATACTTAAAGCACAGCCAGAATGAATTCCTTGACCCGGAAAGCATTTTCGACACACAGGTAAAGCGTCTGCATGAATACAAGAGACAGCTTTTGAACGTGTTCCATATCATGTATCTTTACAACAAGATTGTTGAAGATCCAAGCTATAATCCTCCTGCACGCACATTTATCTTTGGCGCAAAGGCAGCTTCTGGTTACCGCCGTGCAAAGGCAATTATCAAGCTTATCAACACTGTTGCAGAAAGAGTCAACAATGACCGCCGCGTTCGTGGCAAGCTACGTGTTGTGTTTGTTGAAAACTATCGCGTTTCAGTTGCGGAAAAAATCATTCCGGCTTCTGATGTTTCCGAGCAGATTTCAACAGCAGGATTTGAGGCTTCTGGAACTTCAAACATGAAGTTTATGATGAACGGCGCACTCACAATCGGTACTTTGGACGGTGCAAACATTGAAATCGTTGAAGAGGCTGGAGAAGACAATGCATTTATCTTCGGTCTTAAGGCGGACGAAATTGTCAAGATGAAGCAGGAGCATTCTTACAATCCTACAAAATATCTTGACAGAAATCCATCTCTTGCGAAAGTTGTAAATCAGCTTGTTGACGGAACTTACGATCCAAGCGGACTTTTGTTCAAGGAGATTCACGATTCTATTGTTTACGGTGTTGAAGGACAGCAGCCTGACGTTTACTTTATTCTTGCTGACTTTGATTCTTATGTTAAGGCTCACGAAAAACTTGCCGCTGAATATGCTGACAAAAAAGCCTGGGCAAGAAAAACTTTAATCAACATTGCAAACAGTGGAAAATTCTCAAGCGACCGCACAATTGAAGACTACGTAAAAGACATCTGGCACTTGAAGAAAGTAACTGTAAAATAACTTTTGATATTTGGATTGTCCGATAAGTTTAAAATGCCATTGTCGTGCTTGGCTTGGTACGACAATCTCTACATATATAGTCAGATTTTCGGGAAAAGCCTGAAAATGGCACAAAAGATACTTTTGGGATAGACCATCTCTTGCTCCGTGTGGATTTTTCTGCACGGAGTTTTTTTTCATTTAGGCTTTATCCAAGCCGTATTGACAGGGCAATCGCATTATAAATAATTTAAGTAAAGTTTGCGCGAAGGAACGGTTTCTGGGGCAAAAACACTCTGATTGTTGCGACCGCGTGAGCGGGCAATTCTATAGTTACTTTGCAACAATCAGAGGATGTCCAATAAGTTCTGAATGTCATTGCTGAACAATTTCTAAATGATTGTAATATATGCATTTAGAATTTCGGGTCAAGTCTATAAAAGCCTATGAATGACAAAAAAGATACTTATTGGACATCCCCATTATTGCGCGATTTTGAACCAGGAAACCGTGCCTGAAAGCCAGTTTTATGCTGAATACATTTATAATGCGTTTGCCCTGGTCGTATTGACCTGTAGACTGAAAACTTATTATCTTATCCGCTATGGAAAAAAGTGAACTTTCTATTATTTTTGGAGCGGGACTGGTTCTTACTGCCGCAATCTGGGGATTTGCTTTTGTTGTTGTAAAAGACAGCTTGGATTTTGTTGGACCTACCTGGATGGTTGCAATCCGGTTTACAATTGCCGCTGTCTGCTTTGGCTTGATTTTCATAAAACGTTTTCAGCATTTAAATAAAGACATTTTTTTTCACGGATGCTTTTTGGGAGTTCTTCTGTTTTTGGGTTACCTTACTCAGACGATTGGCTGCAATTTTACAACTGCTGGAAAAAACGCTTTCCTTACAACTTTCTATGTAATTCTTGTTCCGCTTATCGGCTGGCCTGTGTTTAAGAAAAAGCCGGGCTGGTATGTCTGGGTTGCGGCGGCTGTGGCTCTTACAGGAATAGGCTTGCTTGCCCTTGACGGAGATGGCGCCTGGTACATTATGAACCGCGGAGATGTTCTTACTTTAATCTGTGGAATTTTCTTTGCGCTTCACATAATTGCAGGCTCGTTTTTTGTAAAGAAAGAAGATGTGATTCTGCTTACATTTTTTCAGTTTGCGGCGAGCGGTGTTCTGGGCTTTTTAACAGCGCCTTTTTTAGACGGAAACTTTGACGTTTCACTTATAAAAAATTCAACCGTTGTTGTTTCCATGCTTTACCTTGGAATTTTCAGTTCGATGGTTTGCTTCGTGCTTCAGAATGTCGGATTGAAATATGTTCCTTCCGCACTGGCATCTCTTTTCCTTTCGCTGGAAAGCGTTTTTGGAGTTCTTTGCAGCTGTATTTTTCTTGGTGAACGCCTTACGTTAAAAATGTTCGTCGGCTGCGCCTTGATTTTCTGCGCAATAGTTTTGGCGGAAGTAATTCCGAATTTGAAGCAAGACAAGAAATAGTTTTTAATGACATAAAATTATTTTGTGTCATTATGACATTTTTTACAAAAGTGTCTTGATTAAGTCTCTTATCCGTGCTAGTCTTTTCTCCAGTTAAACTTTATGTTTATTGGAGTAATTATTATGAAGAAAATTGCTTTGCTAGCTTTTACCGCTGGTCTTGGCTTTGCTTTTGCAGGCGGTGTAGATAACAAGACAAATTTGAATCAGGGCTACATGAGAAATCCTAGCCGCAATACAGAAACTTTGCGTCCGGAAGCTGTTTTCTACAATATCGGCGGAACAGCATTTATGAATGACGGGCTTTACTTTGAGCTTGGAAACCAGTTTGTTTTAAAGAATTACGCTGACAAACTTGACGGACAGAAATTTGAAGACGATGAAAACGTTTACTTTTATCCAAATGCTGAGGTTGTCTACAAGAAAGACAATTGGGCGGCGTTCTTTGGCTTTGGCGTTTTTGGCGGCGGCGGAACTCTTGACTACAGCGACGGAACCGGACTTACTTCATTGGCGCTTAAACAGGGAATGGCATCTGCTGTAAAAGCGAAAGTTACTGCGGCGGTTATGGCTGGAAAACTTCCGCTTGCACAGTCTCAGGCTTATGCCCAAAAACTTTTGGAGCAGCTTTCTTCACATTCTCTTGAAGTTTATTCAGTTCAGCTTGGAGAAATCCTTGGCGCTTCATATAAAATCAACGACATGGTTTCTGTTGCGGCGGCAGGAAGATTTATGCACGGTGAGCAGAACATTACACTTAAATGCGACGGCTTGAAGTCAGTTAACGGCGGAAGCTCAAAAATCGGCTATGAGTCAAACGGATATGGCTTTGGCGGAATTTTCGGAGTTCATATCAAGCCCTGGAATACTCTCGATGTTGGAATTCAGTATCAGACAATTACAAAACTCAAGTACAAATACGATGACTTGACTGGTGCCTATGCGTCTTCTTTCCTTAACGCAGATGAAGGCGACAACTTTAAAAATGATTTGCCGGCAGTTTTAAACCTTGGCATAGGCTACACTTTCTTTGACAAACTGAATGCCAGCATGAGTTTCAACTATTATTTCAACAAGCAGGCTACAATTGAAAGTCCGATTGACCGCTCTGAATATGACTACGATGATTCTTGGGAAATTGCTCTTGGAGCGGACTACAGATTGAATGAGCAGCTTAGCTTTGGAACTGGATTTTCTTATGGAAAGCAAGGCGCAAAGTCTGATGTAAACAATGTGTTCAGCCCGGTTCTTGACAACTTTGTTATTGGAGCTGGTGTTGAATATTCGCCTGTAAAACTTGTTACAATTTCCGGCTCTGCGATGTACTGCAAATATTTCAGCGAGGATTACAAAAAAGCAGGATACACAATGGAACTTTCAAAGGATGTTGTAATGCTTGCGTTGGGTGTTACTGTAAAACCTTTCTAGGAAAAATCATCCGGACTTGCAACTTCAAGGGCTGCCGATGCTAAGTTTTCATTAAGCTTGCTTCGTGCGGCCTTTTCTTTTGTTGTTCCTGCAGCTCCAATTGAAAGCCTTTGTTTTTGAAGCAAAGCGTTTTGCTCTTGAAAAAGTTTTTTTGCTGAAACTAAAATTTCCTGCGCGGCTTCTTCTGGTACTTTTAAAGTCTCTGAAATTTCATTTTCATTTGATTCTGCAAGGCTTTTTAGCGTGCCGAATTTCTTCACTAAAAGAGCATCGCGTTTTGGACCTATTCCGCGGATTTTTGTAAAAGGCGAAACTGTGTTTTCCTTTGTTCTAAGTTCTTGGTTCCTGCTTGTTGCGAATCTATGTGTTTCGTCGCGCACACGCTGAAGCAATCTAAGCGCATCGCTTCGTTTTGGAAGGCGGATTGGCATGCTGTTTCCAGGACGGTAAATTTCTTCATCTCGTTTTGCAAGACCTGCAATTGGAATGTCAAGGTCAAGCGATTTTAAAATGGAATCAACCGCATTTACTTGTCCGATTCCGCCGTCAATTAAAATCAGATCCGGCAATTCTTTTTTTTCGTTTACAAGCCTTGTGTACCTTCTTGAAACCGCCTCTTTCATTGAGGCAAAGTCGTCTATTATTCCGTCCGTTGTTTTCAGCCTGAAATATCTGTAGTTCTTCTTGTCTGGATTTCCATTGTAAAAACTGATTAAGCTGGCGACTGGAAATTTTCCTCCGATATGCGCAATATCAAAACCTTCAATTCTTGCAGGAAGATTTGGAAGCGACAGTTCTTTTTTAAGCTCTTCCATTGCCGGAAAGTCTCCGCGCTCTCTCATTCTGCGCACTATGTCTTCTTTTGCATTTTGTTGCGCCATTCCTATTGCGGCTTTGTGGACGGCTGGTGAATTTTCATTTACTGCAATTATTTCAGTTTTGATTCCGTAGGTTTCAAAAATCCACCGCTTCATAAATTCAGTTCCGTTGCTTTGCATTATATAAATCTGCGGAGGAATAAGCTCTTTTTCATTGTAATATGAAGCCATGAATTCCGGGATAAGTTCTGAATCCTCGTTTAGGCTTGCAGTTCTGTAGTTGTCTCTGCCAAGCAGTTTTCCGCCGCGCATTTTTAGAACTGTAAAGCTTACAAGCTCTCCTTCGCGCCAAGGAGCAATGTAGTCTTTGTCTGTACCTTCAAAACTTTCAACAATGTTTCTGTGCTGAAGAATTTCCAAAGCTTTGATTCCATCGCGCAATCTTGCGGCTTTTTCAAAGTTCAAGTTTTTTGCCGCTTCCTTCATCTGGTCTTGAAGTTTTTTTACAGTTTCTTCGCCTTTGCCCTCAAGTAGCGAGCAAATTTCTTCGATAAATTCATTATAGGTGGATTCGTTTGTTTTTTTGCAGCACGGGGCTTTGCATCTTCCTATATGATAATACATGCACGGAAAATTTTTTTCGCGGAATTTTTTGCACCTTCGCAGCGGATAGATTTCATAGAGCGTTTCTAAAAATGAATCCAATGCCGAGGCGTCAGGAAATGGTCCGAAATAAATAGAGCCGTCATGCGTTATGTTTCTTGTTTTAAAAAGACGCGGAAATTTTTCTTTTGTAACTTTTATTACAGGATAAGATTTTCCGTCCTTCAGGCTGATATTATAGCGCGGTGAATATTTTTTTATGAGGTTGTTTTCGAGTAGAAAAGCTTCATATTCATTGTCGGTTGTAATATACTCAATAGAGCGGGCGCGGCTTATAAGCAGTCTTGTCTTTATGTCCTTGTTTCCGCTGAAATACGAAGTGAGTCTGTTTTTTAAATTTTTTGCTTTGCCTACATAGATTACGGTTTGTTCTTCATTCCGCCAAAGATAAACTCCGCTTTTTAACGGTGCTTTTAGCGCGGTTTGATGAAGAATCTCTCTATGTGAAAGTTTTTGCGTAGAATTTATTTTATGGTCGTTCATATTATGAATAAAAATATTTTGACTGCAATTATAGCATTTTTTTTCGCGCTTTTGAATACTGCCTTTGCTCAGGAAAAATCCATTGTGCTTGGCGGAAAAGATGGCTGGCCGGCACTTTCAAAAATGGATGGAATTGTTCAGGGAAAGGGCAGGTTCGGCTATGACGCGATGGTTCTTGCCACCAACAGCAGACCTTTAGATAAAGACACGGATCTTCTTATTAATTTTGAAAACAATGAAGTAAAAGACATTTCTGGAAATTATTCTGTTACAAGCAATTCTCTGGTTTCTGCGGAAAAATCATTTATGGGAAAATATTCAGGTCTTTCACGCGGAACTGGCGGAGTACGTTTGCGCGGCGGAAAAGATACGATTTTCGGAAAGCAAGGGCAGGGCGGCTCAATCACAATTGAATTCTGGCTCAAACCTTCAATTGCAGAAAACGGAGAAATTGTTTTTTCTTGGCGTTCATCAAGAACAGTCGCAGGGTATCCGCTTTATCAGATGATAACGGCAAGTTTCTTTGGAAATCATCTTGAATGGTCGTTTACGAATGTTTTCAATGGCTATGTAAAAAACGGCGGTGAAATAACGCTTTCAAGCTACACAACTATAATTCCAGAAATTTGGATGCACCATGCGATTCACTTTGATCAGAACACAGGCGCATTTAAATACAGAATCAACGGCAAACTTGAAGATTTAAAATACGTTACAACTTCCGGGCATGAAGCTGGCGGCTCTGTTTACTCTCCGATTATGGGAGTTCCTGCCGACATTGACATTTGTCCGCAATATACAGGCTTGATTGACGACTTTAGAATTCAGCGCACATCAAAAAGCGAAGTTTCAGAAGACCTTGGAATTGACAACTATAAAATTTCAGGCGGAAGATTTGAGACTGAACCAATTCTTTTAAGCCAAGGTTCAAGCGTTGTAAGCCTTAATGCGATTGTGGACAAGCCGTCAGAAACCGGAGTTGAATTTTTTATCCGCAGCGGAGACAACTTTTACAACTGGACAGAGGATTTTCCTGAATGGATTCCTGTAAGGCCTGGAGAAAAAATTGAAAATGTTTCCGGTCTTTATTTTCAAATTGCAGCGGAATTATATCCAGATGGAAAAGGCTCACGTACTCCTTCTGTTACACAGCTAAGTATAAACTACAAAGAAATTCCCTCTCCTCTTGCTCCGTTCAAGTTGACGGCTGTTCCAATGGACGGCTCTGTTGTTTTGACATGGCCTTATTCAGTTGATGACAGCGTTGGCGGCTACTATATTTTTTATGGAGAACGGCCGGGAGAGTATCTAGGCAGAGATGCCTTGGAAGGTCAGTCTCCTATTGACGCAGGAAATTCTGTTTCTATAAAATTAAACGGCTTGAGGAACGGAAAAATTTATTACTTTGCAATAGCCTCTTACTCAAAATATGACTCAAGAATTATGGGCGAGCTTTCCAAAGAAGTTTTTGCCCGGCCTTCAAAAAAATAGGAAGAAATTATGGATAATGAAAGCAAGCGAAACAATGGAATTTTGGACAGGGCGAACGCCGCGATTCTTTCCAGGGATTTTGAGCAGGCAGCCCGCATTTATAAAGGACTTTTAAAAAGCGATCCGCAGAACATTGAGCTTCTTAGTTCATTGGGAAATCTCTATGTGAAAAGCGGCGATGATGAAAAAGCACTTGCATATTTTAGTGAAATTATCCGCATTGATTCAAAAAATGTTGAAGCCTTGAATTCGCTTGGAGGAATTTACCGACGTCTTAAAAAATATGATGATTCTATTTCTGTTCTTGAGCAGGCAGTAATTTCAGATGAATCAAACGTCCAGTCGTTTTACAACTTGGGCTTTACATTCAAGCTGATGGGGAAATATGACGATGCCCTTAATTGCTTTAACAGAGTTGTCGAAGAAAATCCGGAAGACGTTCTTGCGTTCAACCATATAGGCTCAATTTACGCACTGAAAAATCAGAATAAGGACGCAGTGTCTTCTTATCTGCGCGGACTTAAAATTGACCCTAATCATCCGATTCTTCATTTGAACCTTGCCAAAAGCTATGATGCTCTTGGAGAATTTGAAAAAGCACAGTCTGAATATGAAGCCGCACTAAAAACAAAACCCGGCTGGCTTGAGGCTATAGAAAATTACGCCGACTTGCTTTTGAAAAAAAACAAGACACACAATGCCGGAGAGCTTGTAAGACACGCTTTGAACTTAAATCCAAAAGACGCAGCCATGCACACAAAGCTTGGAGATGTCTACACAAAGCAAAGCGACTTTGACAATGCGGAAGTTGAATACAATGAGGCATTAAAAATCCGCCCGGAATTTCCAAAGGCACTTTCTGGACTTGCATCTGCTTATGAGTCAACAGGAAGGAATGAAGACGCGCTTGAAATAATGGGTCGCATGGAAAATGCGTCTCCAGAAGATTCATCTATGCTTTGTCAGTATGCGCATATTCTTTTGAGCGCAGACAGGATTGAAGAAGCCGGAAAAAAAATTCAGTGCGCCTACGAAAAAAATCCGGATGATCTCCATGTGCTGAATCTTCTTGGACAGTATTACATTTGCATTGGAGACGAGCGCAAGGCTTCCGGCTGCTTTAAAAAGATAAAGGCGATGAATCCTGGCTACTCTGATTTTTACCGTGAAGGCGGAATGCGCTATTCTCAAAAGGGTGATCTAAAAAAAGCCGAGGAATTTTATCTTCGCTATATTGCTCAAAATCCCGAAAATGTTGACGGTCTTCATTCCATTGCAAAAAACTATGAAGCGCAGGGAAATCTTACGCAGGCAATGTCCACTTACAGGCAGATTGAAAAATTCGATTCTGAAAGCAAAGCTTGGAAAAACGGCATTGAACGGATAAACAAAAGGCTTCTTGACTCTACAAATATTTTTGCAAACGCAGGATCTTCTATTGAAGATGAATTCGGCGATGCGGATGAGAACTTTGAAATTGGACTTGGTGAAAAAAGTGAATCACCAGAGATTTCTTATTCTGAAAATAAAATGCAGCCTTCTGCTCCAACTGAAATAGAAACTGAACCAGAATCTACCGGTGAACCAGAGCATGACTTTGAAAATCTTCAAAACGAAGAAGTCGCTGTTGAGGAAGTTTTTTCAGACGGAAAACTTGACGCTGAATCGGAAGACAATGACAAGGAAAAATATTCTCATGGTCTTGACAATTTAGTTCCAGAAGAATATCAAGACGAAGATGTTGGCGGACTTGAAGAGGACGAGACTAGTGCGGAAGATTTTTTTGCGCAGAATCCATTTTCATCTGGCGACAAATCTTCTGCGCCTAAAGAAAATTCTTTTGAGCCTGATTTTGAAACAGAAAGTTTTGACTTGGAAGAAGAAAAGCCTGATGTAATATCAATTCTGCCTGAAGAAAAAATTGAAAAGAAAGAACTTCCTAAGCGTGAATATAAAATGCAGGAAGAAAAAATTCCTGCGCCGCAAAAAACAGAACCTGAAACTCCTGCTCCAGAAGAAGAAATTTCTGAACCGGAAGAACTTATTGATGATGAAGATTTTTCCGAAGATGACGTTTTTGACTTGCCTGAACAGACTGATAGTTCAACTGAAGATTCCGCAGACTTGTTTGAAGATGAAAACTTGAATTTTGAAGATGATGATTTTTCCGAAGAGGAAAAAGACCTTGCGGCTCAGGAATTCTTTATGGAAAGCGATGAGCCTGAAAAAACTTCAGCGTCAGTTCAGGCTGAAGAAGAAATAGAGTCTTCTGAATTAAATGATGAAAAAATGCCAGAAACTGTAGAAGAGCAAATAGGCAATTTGGAAAATTCCCAAATGCGGCTTTTTAAGAAATTAAAGTCTTTGTGCCGTTATCTTCCTGAGCAGCAGAAAAAGAGTTTCCTAGAAAGCAAAACAAATCTTCAGCTTGAATATATAATTTCGCGCCTGTCCGGAAATAAAGGTCTTTTTGCTTCTGCGGAAAATGCAAGAAAAGACTCTGGGTTTGTGTCTTCTGTTCAAGAAAACGAAACAGGCATAAAGCTTCTTTTAAAAGTTATTTTATGTTTAAAGGAGCTTGTAAATTATATTCAGGATGAGCAGATTTCAACTTTGCTTTCTGCGGAAATAAACAGAATGTCAGAAATTCTGCTTCCGTATTCCGGCGAATAAAATACGGGCTGTCAGGGCAAACGCATTATAAATAATTTAAGTAAAGTTTGCGCGAAGGAACGGTTCCTGGGGCAAAAACACTCTGATTGTTGCGACCGCGTGAGCGGGCAATTCTATAGTTATTTTGCAACAATCAGCGTGTAGCGCATTATTGCGCGATTTTGAATCAGGAAACCGTGACTAGGAGTCAGTTTTATGCTGAATACATTTATAATGCGTTTGCCCTGGAATAAAATACGGGCTGTGTTGATTTCTTTTATTCATTGTGATATTTTACAGTATGAAAGTTGCTATCTTTTTAGGTTCCAAGTCTGATTTGGATACAATGAAAAAATCCGCCGATGTTCTAAAAGAATTTGGCGTTGAATACAAGGCTTATGTTATTTCCGCGCACAGAGCCGGAGACTTGCTTGTAAAAACTATTGCTTCTGTAGAAAAAGAAGGATGCGATGTAATTATTGCTGGAGCAGGACTTAGCGCGGCTCTTCCAGGTGTTATTGCCAGCCGCACAGTTCTTCCTGTTGTAGGCGTTCCTCTTGAATGCATTAATCCGGGAAAATCAAACGGACTGGCAGGAATGGACTCTCTCCTTTCTATTGTTCAGATGCCGCCGCAAATTCCTGTTGCAACTGTCGGAATCGGAAATGCAAAAAACGCCGCTTATCTCGCGCTCGAAATCCTTGGAATCAAATATCCTGAAATAAAAACAAAGCTTATAGAATTCCGCGCAAAGATGACTGTTGATGCAGAAACAAACGGCGGTTCAGGAATAGAACTGTAATTTCTGGTGCCATTGTCAGTGCAGGGTTGTGTCATTATCGGGCTTGATCAGATAATCTATATAAATATCTAATGGAAAAAAAATGAAGTGCTGTGAATTTCTTGTTGAAGAAGAGGAAGACAAGCTGCGCGATGAATGCGGTGTTGTCGGAATTTATTTGAATCCACCTAAGCAAGGTGAACCAGAAAAAAAAGAATATGTGGCTTATTCTGCCAGCGATTTTAATGCCGCGACTCAGGCTTATTATGCGCTTTATGCGTTGCAGCACCGTGGGCAGGACAGTGTTGGAATTGCAGTAAGCAACGGCGAAGATATTTCCATTCACAAGGCAATGGGAACAACTGCGGAAGTCTTTAAGCCGGAAAATCTTGAAGCCTTAAAAGGAAACATTGCCTGCGGACACGTCCGTTATGCAACAGCAGGAAGCGCGTCTTTGGAAAACGCCCAGCCGCTTCTTTTAAAGTCAAAGCTTGGCGCGGTTGCAGTAGCCCACAACGGACAGCTTGTAAACTATGAGCAGCTCCGCGAAATGCTTGAAGATTCAGGAAGCACATTTTCTTCTACAAGCGACACCGAAGTCATTTTAAAGCTTATTGCAAAGTCTTACAAAAAAGGCCTTGAGCGCGCGCTGACCGATACAATACAGATGATAAAAGGCTCTTTTGCGCTTGTTGTTTCAACAGAAAAATGTCTTATCGGCGCAAGAGACCCAAACGGAATCCGTCCGCTCTGCCTTGGAAAAGTTGAAAACGGCTGGATTCTTGCAAGCGAAACCTGCGCAATTGACTCTGTGAACGGAACTTATGTTCGCGACATTCAGCCTGGCGAAATTGTAATAATAAATGAAGACGGAGTTCTTTCATTTGAATTTGGAGAGCGCACTTCCAAACGGACTTGCGTTTTTGAATACGTTTACTTTGCGCGCCCGGACAGCATAATCGACGGAATCCCAGTTACAGAAGCACGTGAAAAAATGGGAGCCTGCCTTGCACGTGAAAGCGGAGTTCCTGCGGATGTCGTTATTGGAGTTCCTGATTCTGGAATTGGAGCAGCCCAGGGATATGCAAAGGAAGCTGGAATTCCCTATGCAAGCGGAATCATAAAGAACAAATATATTGGACGCACCTTTATTGCGCCGACTCAGCGTGAGCGCGAGAACATGGTTTTTGTAAAGCTCAATGCTGTAAAGTCTGTTGTGAACGGAAAAAGAGTTGTTGTAATCGACGACTCCATTGTGCGTGGAACAACAAGCCGCCGCCTTGTCCAGATTTTAAGACGCGCTGGAGCAAAAGAAGTTCACTTTAGAATTTCAAGTCCTCCTGTAAAATTTCCTTGCTACTTTGGAATAAACACACCAACTAGAGGCGAGCTGATTTCAAGCATTCACAGCGAAGAGGAAATCTGCAAGGAAATAGGAGCAGACAGCCTGGCTTTTATAAGCGCGGAAGGAATGCTGGAGGCCTGCCGTGAATGCAATCCAGAGCAGTATGGATTCTGCAAAGGCTGCTTTACCGGCGAATATCCGATTTCTGTTCCCGGCGAGCTTAGCGGAAAAAAGATTTCTGACTGAAAGTTTTAATCTTCTGTAATGACATTTAGTCTATGCTGGAATTACATTGCGCCGTGCCATTATCAGGCATAGCGTTCTGTCATTATCAGCAAAGGATGAACTCTTGCAAAACTGGGAGTTTGCATTAAAGAAGATGGAGTTGCGACGTATTGCACCGCTTTCTCAATTAAGAATATCACATTTTTCATGGGCAATCCCTTGTGATAATCTTGTCAAAATCAATATCGAAGGTTTCTCCCAGGCCTTTATAGCCGGACGCTGTTCCATTGGAATCCGTATCTTTAAGCCTTATAATGAAATAAAAGCCTGCTTTTAAAGATTCTGATGTAGAGAACTTGGTTAAAAAAATGACAGTAAATATGAGCAAGGGTGGAAAAAGATTTAAAATGCTAAACAGGGTTTATTCTTATAGGCAGTAAGTACTTCATAGTATATGAGATCCATTGGACTCAATGTTTTTTCTTTTCCAGTCATTTTCTGTAAAAAAAAGCATATATATAGTACATGGAAACAAAAGAAAACATTATGCTTTTGGGAATACTTGAAAAAGATGCAGAGCCGATTCTTAATGAAGAGAAAGAGCTCGGCTGTCTTCTTACTGTAAAATCCAAGTCTAGAACTCACAAAGTGGAAGTGTTCTCAAGCCTGCTGCCGGTTTTGTATAAAAAAGCCCTGAAGAATACTCGCGTGCTTGTTCCGGTCTGTAAACAAAAAGAAAAATTGTTCGCGTCTGTTGTTTATCCTGCCTGAAACTCTTGAACGTCCAGAGAAAGCCATTTTAAGAGCGCGCTAAAAAGCTCCCGCCTTTCAAGCACATTGAATCTTTCTTTGAGCCTATGAAGGCAAGTCTGTATGTACCTTTCCTTGCGTCCTGTAAGTGACTGCATTTCTTTTAAAGACAATCCTTCCGCAATTGCAAAGACAAGCAGCCTGTTTGTTTCGCTTAGAGATTCAAGGTTGATGAATCTTCCCAAAAGCTCAGTTTCATTTTTTCTTTGGGCCGCCTTTGATACAAATCTTTTTCCTTTTGTGTAAAACTCTGCGCAATGGGCAATGTCTTCCATGCTTTCCGGGCAGAAAAGAAGTGAAACGTTATCCAGCTTGCGGACAATGCATAAAAAAAGAGCGGTTGGAGGCCTCTCTGAATACAGCGTTATATGAAGTTTTTTTTCTCTTAGAATAAGAAGAGCTTCAAGAGCCTTTCTTTCATCCGCCGTGCATCCAATAAGCACGTGATCAGTTTCCTTGATTTCCTTGCCCTGAACTTCATGGCTTTTAAGATACTCAGAAGCGTAAGACGGACAAAGAGCCCTGAACACAGGAATATGCATTGCATACTCCGACCTTGAAAAATTAACAATATATAATTTGCTCATATATTATTATCGGACTAACTACACATATTCCGCCGGAATCGCCATCACGCCTTTTGCAACCGAAACCGGCTTTCCGCAGTTGCAGACAATGCACGGAGGCGCGATTTCCACATTCTTGATTCTGCCTGTAATAAAAAAATTCTTCGCATCGTCTGCTTTTGGAGTGGCGGTCTTTTTTATTTCAACCGGATAGACAGTGTTGTTCAAAAAAATAATAAGGTCGATTTCAATTTTATCCTTGTCCTTGTAAAAATAAAGCGGCGGCTCAATTCCAGCATTGCAGAATGATTTAAGTACTTCGCCAACAATATATGTTTCAAAAAACGCCCCCGACATGGCTCCAGAACGCAGCACTTCTGAATCCGTCCATCTTGTAAGATATGAGGCAAGTCCTGTATCGACAAAATAAAGCTTGGGAGTTTTTACAACCCGTTTTTCAACATTCACCAAAAACGGCGGAAGCAGGTAAACAAGCCCGGAAGTTACAAGAAGCGAAAGCCATTTTTTCGCCGTAACCTCGCTTATTCCAACCTCGTTTGCAATGTCTCCGTAATTAACAAGTTGCGCAGTTCGCGCCGCGACAACCGCAATAAACTGGAGAAACTGCATCTCATCTGCAACCTGCGCCAGGCTTCGAATATCACGCTCGATGTAAGTTTTTAGATAGCTTGAGTAAAAATCGTTCGGCGAGACATTGCCCTTTGCAACTTCCGGATAGCCGCCTGTAAAAATTGAATTCCATGTCTCTGTGGCAGAAAGAGCCTTTCCAGAAAATTCGCTGTTTCTCTGCAAGATGTAGTCTTTTGACGGAATAAATGGCCGGTCAAAACTGTCGCCACGTTTTTCGCGCGCGGAAAGCGGATAAAGCTGCACAATTCCTATTCTTCCAGAAAGGCTCTCTGTCGCTTTTTCCATAAGCCTGAACTGCTGGCTTCCTGTAAGATAATACATTCCGTTGTGCCGGTTCTTGTCAATTTCAATTTTTAGATAGCGAAACAGTTCTGGAACATACTGAACTTCATCAAACAAGAACGGGCTTGGATGAAAATCAATAAACGACTGCGGATCGTTTTTTGCGGACTGCTCTTCCATCGGGTCATCAAATGTAAGATAGCCAACAGATTTTTTGTCAGTTACGTTTTTCAAAAGAGTTGTCTTTCCGCTCTGCCTTGCGCCTGTAACAAGCACTGCCGGAAACGACTGAGACATCCGTTCTATTGTTTTTTCTGCATGACGCTCTATAAAAGCCATATTTTCTTCCAAAATCAAGTTTTTCATGGGATAATCCAAACTGCTACTTTGGATTATCCCACGAAAGAAAAAAAAAGACAAGGTTTTCGTTACTTTTGCAGGGCATTAAGCTTTTTACATATCGTCCATACTTAAGCCTTTCATGTTGATTTCAAATCCAGGAACATTTGATCTTAGTGCATTTATTTTTTCTTCCAGTGCTTTATAGTCAATTTTTTTGGCATTTCTTTTTACTTCAAAAATATGACACGTTTTATCCAGTTCATTTACTGCAACAATGTCAATTTCATTTTGAGATTTTTTATCCCACCATCCGCCAATAGATGTCAGATGCATCTCTTCATTAATTTTTTCTGTAAAATACTGCTCAAGCGTTTTGCCTGTAAAAGTCTTATAGTCGCGCAAAATCAGTTTCTTTAGTAAATCGTACTGCCCAAGTTCAATTAAATTTTGATTGGAGTAAATGAACCTAAAATAGAATCTTAAGTAGCTGTCTGTAATTTGCCAGCGCACATTGCGGCTTTCTGGCTTTGAAAAAATCGGCCTGACAGGTTTTATAACATTGAACGTTTTATTAAGATTTGAAAGGTAGGAGCCTGTATTTTTTTGAATTATAGAATCAATTTCGCTTTGGACCGTCATCCCGCTGGAAATGAGCGAAAGAATTGAAAAATAGATTCCATAGTCTTTTCCGATTTCACTTATAAGCAAATCTTTTCCGTCTATTAAAAATGGAGAGGAAATTCCTGTTACATAATTTATCATTTTTGTGTGCGTAATGCTTCCGCTTTCCATTAGAAGAAAAATATATTTTGCAACCCCTCCGCTGAGCATATATAGGCAGAGCAAGTCCTCGTTTGTGTATTGCGGGTTAAAGTCTTTTAAAATCTCTTTGCATACAGAAGGTGTAAAAGGTTTTAGATGGATTTTTGCAGTGGCGCGTCCAAATAGCGGTTCTTTTGCGCCTTCAAAAATTTTTATCATCATGGAATAAACTGACCCACAGGCAATAAAGTTGATTTTTGAATTATCTTTGCAGTTGTCCCATATATTCTGCAGATGGCTGAAGAATGAAGAATTTATATTTTGAAGCTCCTGAAATTCATCTATGATTAATATAAAGTGCTCCTGTTTTGAATACTCTATTATCTGCTCAAAAAGTTCCTTTAGTGTTGTTATGCTTCCAAAAATTTTAAGGTCGATTGATTGCTCCAGTTCTTTTTGCCATTGCTGGCATAAAATGGGCTCGGAGCTTCTGGTGGTAAAAAGGTAGCAGCTTTTTTTTGTAGATATGAATTTCTTTAATAGCGCAGTTTTTCCAATTCGTCTTCGGCCTGTGATTATAGTGAAAGCCGCATTTGAGTAAGAGTTCTTTTCTATTTGCTCGAGAATTTTTAACTCATTTTTTCTGTCATAAAATTTTTTCATCTTATTGTAACCTATGTTAATATAATGTTTATTAAAATAATAGTGATTACATTAATGGCTTTCAAGATGAGAATATTTGTTTATGTTAGAATTTCTAAAGAGAGTATTCCTAAAGCCTTAAGTAAGTATTCCTAAGACCCTGAGTGAATATTCCTAAAGCCCTAAGTAAGTATTCCTAAGGCTCTTAGGAAGTATCTCTTCAGGTCTTAGGAAGTATTCCTTAGCCTCTTAGGAAGTATCTCTTCAGGTCTTAGAAAGTATTCCTTTGGTCTTAAGTTTATTGCAATAAACAAAAAAACGGCATGCCGTTTAGACATGCCGCAGAGACTTCTTTTCAGAGTCTCTTTTAGCTTATTGTAATTTCTTTAATAAAGCTGCCATTGTACAGGATTGTGTTTGGCTTTGCCCTTATGCTGACCTTGTATGAGCCGGTTTCAATGTCTGCCGGAAGCATTGCGTCAATCCGCTTGTTTTTGTTCCAGATGTAGTTTTCAAGCCTTATTGAAACATCTCCCTTTGTAAGGAAAATTCCTTGCTCGCTGTCATTTTCGTCAAGCTTAAGGTACTCGCCGATTATCCTGATTACATTTCCTGGCTTTGCTTCTTTTAATGCAATTCCATTTACGTTCTGGATTTCTTCTATTGACGGAATCATCTTATATCTTCCTGACACACGCTCTGTTTTTGTGTTTGCAAGCACTGTCTTTGCTACGGAGCTGTCCACAGTGAGCTTTAGGTTTAGATCGTGGTCGTTGCCGGAAAGGTGCGGCTCAAAAGAAGCAAGCTTGTCATTTGCAGTTCCTTTTGCGCAGATATAGACCTGTCCAAACGGGCAGTATACTTTGTAGCCAAGCTGCACATAGCGAATAACAACTTCCTTGTACACATTCATTGCTCCTGCAATGTCGGCCTTTGTTATAGTCGTGTTGTTTTTTGCCATCTCGTCGATGAGCTCGTCAAATGTGAGCACTCCTGAATTTTCTGAATAGAAATGGTAAGGGGACTTTGCATTGGCTGTCTTGTTCTCTCTTAATGAAATCTTTAACATAATTTTCTCCCGCCGGACTTGCAGGCGCCTTGCTTGCCCGGCATTTTGTTTTTTGAGGCAGAAGTCCGCAACGCGGATGTTTTGTCTGCCGTTCGTTGTGTACAATATACAGCTTGGCAACTCCCTTGAATTGATAACATTTACGCGCTGTTTTATGAGCGTAAAAGCTATCATTTTTGGCTCATCGTTTGGCTTTATCCTCTTGGAAAAGACTTTCGCATTAACTGCGCAAGCCAATATTTTTACAAGGAGGCGGCTATGGAAAATGAGTTGCTTACAAAGCTCTACGGTGAGTTCTGCTCTATGCGTGGAGAAATGTGCGAGTTCAAGAACAGAACTCTTGAGCGTCTGGGGGCTCTGGAAACAAGCCTTAAAAAATCTTCCGCAGAAAAGGCGGCTAGGATTTGCCAGATTGTTTCTATTGGTACGGGAGCGGTTGCCCTTGCTTCTGCAGGATTCGCTGTGCTAAAAGCATTCTTGGGAGGCGCGGCATGAGCATTCAGCAAAAATACTTTGAGGAACTGAGAAAATTTGAGGGCGCGCCTTATGTGTGGGGAGGCTCTTCTCCAGGCGGAAGCGACTGCTCTGGCTCTGTATGCTCCGCTGTAAGCCATTCTCTTGGAATAAGGCTTCGTGTTACAGCAGATGAATTGTATAGAAGATTTTTTACAGAAAATGTAAAAAGCTTTTGCAACTCAAATTTCCTGTACGCAGCATTCTTTCTTGACGCGCAGGGCAGGGCTGTTCATGTGGCAGGCTGGTGCGGAGCTTGCTATGTAAATGTTTCCCGGCTGGAGGAAAATAAATGCGGCGCATTCCGCAGTGAAAGTGAGATGAAGCTGATGTATTCTCATTTAAGGATGGTAAAAAGAGGGCTTGCTGTATGACAAAGATTGAAAGTATTCATTTTACTTATGCAGAGCTTTTTCAGAATGTATTTAAAAGGCTGCTTCTTCTTGCAGGAAAACTTGCAGGGTACAAGGGATTTGCAGTTTTAATTGCGACAGTGCTTCTTAGGCTTGGATATATAGGGGATGCGGCCTGGGCTTCTGTTGTGATTTCTGCTCTTTGCGGGGCGGTTCTGCCAAAAGCTTTGGGAAGCTATGCCGCTATGGATTCATCTATGGATGTAGGAGGTAAAGAAAATGAGCCATTCTCATATAATGCAAAAAATAGCCGCCGTGGTTCTGGCGGTAAACATGGTTTTTTCGGCGAGTGCAGAAAAATTGTTTCTGACGGAAAAAGCAGAATCAGAAGCGCAGTTAAAAACGCAGGACTTGCCGCCGGATCAGACTCTGGGCAATGAAACCCTTGCAGCTGAACTTGAAAGAATTCTTGAAGAAACGGTTGATGAAGCCTTGTTTTTGCAGCAGGAGGGACTTAAGGCGCAGTTTGAAAAAGAAAACAGGCGCATTCTAAAAAGCCGCTCATTCTGGAGAAAAACAGCTCTGTGCGAGCTTGCCGTTATTCTGGGAGCCGCATTTACAGGCGGCGTTATGTACAGACTTAGAGACTAGCAGAGATTCCCCGGTCTTGCCGGGGAATGGAAAATTCATCTTGCCATTATCCAGCTTGACTGGATAATCTATAGGAAAAATGTGATATAATCACTTTATTTATATGGAAAAATGTGATTTTTAGGGTAATTATCATTGGAATTTTGTGATTAATCTTATATTCTGTGAATATGGAAGTTACATTAAAACGCAAAATCGATGAATATCTAATAGAATGGAAAAACAATCCCGAAAAAAAGCCTTTGATTATTAAAGGCGCAAGGCAGATAGGAAAGACTTTTTCCATTGAACAGTTCGGGAGAACTTACAAGCATTTTATCGAAATAAATTTTATAACTCAGCCGGAATACAAGCAAATTTTTTCAAATGGATATTCAACAGAAAGCGTAATCAAGCAAATTTCTCTTATAAATCCAACCTTTGTTTTTGAGCCTAAAAATACTCTTATCTTTTTTGATGAGCTGCAGGCTTTTCCGGATTGTGCAACGTCTTTAAAAGCATTCAAGATTGATGGTCGCTTTGATGTGATTTGTTCAGGCTCAATGCTTGGAATAAATTATCAGGATATTACATCTGTAAGTGTGGGGCATAAAACAGACTATGAAATGCATTCTCTTGATTTTGAAGAGTTTCTGTGGGCAAAAGGTTATCATCAGGAGCAAATAGACGATATTTTTAATCATATAAAAAATCTTGAGCCTTTTTCACAGGGAGAATTTAATGTCTGGATGGAGCATTTTAGGGATTATATGATTTTAGGCGGAATGCCAGCCGTTGTGAAGTCATTCATAGAGCAGAATAATTTCTCTGGAACTCTGACAATGCAAAAAGAAATTCTTACAGATTATGAAGAGGACATTACAAAGTATGCAAAAGGTCTGGACAAAGGAAAATTAAAAAATATTTATAATAATATTCCTGTGTTTCTTGCAAAAGAAAATAAAAAGTATCAGATTTCAAAAATTGCTTCTGGTGCTAGAAATAGAGAATATATTGGAACTGTGGACTGGCTGAAAGATGCTGGAATTATCAATGTATGTTATTGTCTTGAGGAATGCGCGTTGCCATTAAAAGGGAACTACAAGCCGAACGATTACAAAATCTATTACCGCGATACAGGGCTTTTGATTGCCTCGCTCGATGAAGAATCTCAGGAAGATTTGCGGAAAAACAAGAACTTTAATACCTATAAAGGCGCGATTTACGAAAACATGGTTGGGGATATGCTCAAGAAGCAAGGTTATGATTTGTACTATTATAAAAATGAAAAGTCAACTTTGGAAATGGATTTTTTTATTCGGGATGCGGATTCCTTGATTCCTATTGAAGTAAAAGCGAATGACAATGCAACCGCTTCCTTAAACAATCTTATAAAATCTGAAAAATATGAGGATATAAAATACGGAATAAAGCTAGGAAATAAAAATATTGGATTCAATGGGCTTTTTTACACATTCCCTTATTTTTGCGCTTTTTTATTAAAACGGTTTATACATGAATGTAAGATTTAATAGAGATTCTAACATCTAGCTTGCCATTATCCAGTTTGACTGGATAGCATAGGAATTGCAATCTGTACGCTGCTTGAAAATCAGGCTGCAAGGTGGGCAACGCGCTTCACTGGTCATGGAATTATAAATAAATATCAATACACAGAATCCTCTAATCAGACAGTAGAATTTTCAGATACAAGTGATTTCTTTGTAAACGGCAAATATACAATTGAATGTGGCGGAAAAAGCAAAACAGGAGAGCAGATAAAGAGTCTGAAAAATGCCTTTGTCGCAGCGGACGGAATTGAAACTGGCAGCGGTTCTAAAATTCCATTGTGGCTGTTTGGGTTCTTGTATTAAAACTAAAACATAAAATGTGATAGCTTTAGCTTTTAACGCTCATAAAATGTGTAAATCTTTACTTGTCAATAAGAAAGATTTTGACAGCATGGCAGAAATATTCTACAATAAAACAGTAACTACTGCTTGACAAATAGAAAAGGAAGAAACACAATCTTGTCAGAACTCAGAACTCAGAACTCAGAACTCAGAACTCAGAACTCAGAATAGCGATACTGTCTTTAGGCAAGTATATAAAAATAAAACAAAGACCGTTGTATTGCGGCGTGCAAAAATTTGCGCGCCTGCAGTACAGCGGTCTTTTTTTGTTTAAATCATTTTTTTAGGGAGAATAATATGAAAAAAACAAGGATTTTTGCCGTGCTTGCGGCAATGGCACTGGGACTTGCAGTTTTTGGCTGCAGCAATGGCGATAGCGACAGTTCTGAAAGCGGCAGTACTACCGGCGGTTCAGAGAGCGGTAGTACTGGAGGCACAACCTCTGGCAGCATTGAGCCGATTCCGGAGGGGTTTGTTAAAATTCCTGCCGCTTCAATTTCAGGAAGTGAAACTTGGACTCCAGCGTCAGATGTATTTGTAAGAGGACGTAATCTTGAAATCGCCTCGTTCTACATGAGTGACCATCCTGTAACACGCGGAGAATACAAGGCTGTCATGGGAAGCGACCCAAGCATCGCCAGGGCTAATGACAAGGACGGAAACGAGCTTACAGGTGATGACAATGTAAAAAACAACCCTGTGAACTGTGTCAGCTGGTATGATGCGCTTGTATACTGCAATACGCTTTCTATTAAAAACCGGCTTAACTCCTTGCTATGCAATCGGCGGAAAAACAGACCCTAAAGAATGGGGATCTGTCCAGACTTCGAACAACGACACTTGGGATGCCGCAACGTGCGACTTTACAGCGGACGGCTTCCGCCTGCCTAAAGAGGCAGAATGGGAATGGGCTGCACGCGGTGGCGAAAACTACACCCATGCTGGAAGCGACATCGCAAACGACGTAGCCTGGTGTGACAACAAGACCGGAACAAGGGATGTAAAGACCAAAAAGGCAAACGCTTACGGACTTTACGACATGAGCGGAAACGTATGGGAATGGTGCTGGGACTGGTATGGTAGCATATCAAGTGACACGGCAGCTACTGGCTCGTCGTCGGGCTCTGGCCGCTGTCTACGCGGTGGTTCTTGGTGCAGCAGCGTCATCGGCGCGCAGGTTGCCTGCCGGTACTTCAGCTCCCCGAGCTTCCGCGGCTACGACTTTGGCTTCCGCCTTGTTCGCAACGCCAACTAGCGTTGGCTTGTGCTGCAAGGAAATTATTAAACAGCTTCCGCTTTTGCGGAAGTACGAATCCGCGCAGCTCATCCTATATGGGTGCAGAAAGAAGGCGCAGGCCTTGCAATCGGAGCGGCTTGGCTGGAGCATTCTTTCTGCAAAAAGTTGGTTTAAATTAACGGCATTTTTCAGCAAAAGGGAACAGGATGCTTCGCCACGGAGGAGCCTGTTTTTTATGTCAAAACCTTTGCTTTAAATATATTTCAAGTCATGTTAAAATAATTCCATGAGTAATAGAATTCTATTCCGTGGTTCATACTAGGTTACCGATGAATAAAAAAGAGCATATATTGTAAATACATTGGGCAAGAATGTTGTGAAAAGAATATATACCCATTCAGATGTTCTGCATTGCGAGGTGATAGACAGCGTTGCGGAAGAATTTATAAATATGTGCTCCATAAAAACAGGCGATTTTGACAATGTTGCAAAATGCAAATATGAAGTTCCTGATTACTGGACAATAGGTGAAGTGTATGAGCGCCTTATTGAGGATGTCCAGCCGGATGAAAATGTTGACAGCATAATTGAAACCCTGTTCAAAGTTTACAATTCCTGGGTCAGCGACAGCATAAGCAGATTCAACACAGACTTTTACTATCAAAGCCGCGACTATATAAAGGAATGTTTTTTGACCAACAAGCAGATTGCTTAGAAAATAAAAACTTATTCATCTAAGAACATAACCTACCGGGTACGAAGAGACATCTTTGTAGTTGAGTCCCAAAAGAGAACTGCTTGCAATCACATCATATCTTTTGTCTATTGAGAAAAAGTTCAGTGCAGTTCTTGCCTGCGGATAGGACTGAATTTCGTCAAGGAAAATCAAAGTCTTTCCTGTTACAAGGTGAGAATCTTTTACCCTAAGTGAAATTTCAGCAGTAAGAGTAGCTACATCCAAGTCGCCGGAAAATATGTCTTTATAGAATTTTCTTTGCATAAACATATTATTGCATATTTTCAGCACCTTATGTTCTAAAAATATGCAGGTTTACCTTAAAAACCATTCTAAAAATCTGCAATTTTACCTTGAAAACTGTTCTAAAAATCTGCATAATTTGATTATGTTAAAAAGAAGAGCATATAGTTTTCTTGATGATTGGCGAAGAACCAAAAAGAACGAATGTCTGCTTATAAAAGGCGCGCGTCAGATTGGAAAAACTTTTCTTGTCCGCCAGTTTGGAAAAGAAAACTATGAAAGTTTTATTGAGCTTAATTTTGAAAAAGAGCCTGAGCTTAAGTCTGCATTTAACGGAAACCTTGATGTTCCGAATATAATAAAGGAAATTTCTCTTCGCAAGCCTGGCATAAAAATTGTTCCGCATAAGACACTTCTGTTTTTTGATGAGATTCAGTCTTGTCCGCAGGCAAGAACGGCTTTGAAATTTCTGGCGCAGGATGACACTTTTGATGTGATTGCGACAGGCTCTCTTCTTGGATTGAATTACAAGGAAATTTCTTCTATTCCGGTTGGCTATGAGCGGCAGTACGAAATGCATTCCCTTGATTTTGAGGAATTTCTTTGGGCTTTGGGAATTGAGCAGAGCGCGATTTTAAGCCTGAAGGAAAACTTTGATAAAAAACTTCCTGTTGAAAAATCCACGAATGAAATTATGCAGAAATATCTGCGCGAGTTTATGGCTGTTGGCGGAATGCCTGAGGTTGTGAACAAATTTCTTGAGACAAGCAATTACAATGTTGTTCACGAGGAACAGCAGAAAATCCTGAATGATTATTTGAACGACATTGCAAAATACGCGTCAACGGCAGACAAGCCGAAGGCAAGAAGCTGCTATCTTTCAATTCCGCGCCAGCTTGCAAAGGAAAACACGAAATTTAAATACAGCGAGGTTGAAAAAGGCGGAACAGCCCGGAAGTATGCGAATTCCCTTGACTGGCTGCGCGATGCGAATCTTGTTCGTTACTGCTACAACTGCATTCCGCCTGAATTTCCGCTGGCGGCCTATGTTCGGGATGAGCAGTTCAGGATTTACCTGAATGACATAGGGCTTTTAATCTGTATGTACGGCTACCAGATGAAGGAGGCTGTTGTTACGGATTCTCTTTCGGGAACTGTAAAGGGCGGCATTTATGAGAATCTGATTGCCGATTTTTTAGTCAAGAAAAATTATCCTCTTTATTATTTTAAGCGCGATGACAGTTCCAGCGAGGTTGAGTTTTTGATTGAAAAAGAATGTTCTGTTGTGCCGGTTGAAGTAAAGGCTAAAAAAGGCGGCACTTCATCTTTGGATTCCCTTCTTAAAAAAGATGAAATAAAATACGGCTACAAGATAATAAACGGCAATGTAGGGCAGCTTGGAAAGAAAATCACGATTCCGCATTATATGTGCATGTTTTTGTAAGGAATTCGGGTGGATATGAATCAAGGCAAAGAAAATGCTTATATTGTCTATGCAAAAAGTTCTTTTAATAAAATTGCTTCTTGTGTTTTCAACCAAAAAATCATAAAATAAGTTGTAAATGCAAGAAAATACAAACACATCAAGACTAGGCGACATTCTCCAGAAAAACGGCGGCTATATAACACGCAGGCAAATTGATCAAAATGGAATTAAGTCCTGGTTTCTTACGGACTTTGTGCGCAAAGAAAATCTTGAAAAACTTGCGGCGGGTTTCTATGCAAAACCAGACTGGATTACAGATGATTTTCTTGTGTTTCAGTATAAATATCCCAAATTCATCTTTTCTTATGAGTCCGCCCTTTACCTTCTGAATCTTGCGGATTCCCTTCCTCAAGCTTTTGAAGTAACCGGACCGAAAAACTACCGGCCGTTCAGTCCCAAGGAAAATATCGCAATTATTCACACGGACTACAAAAAGGAAACTTATGAGCTTGGAATCGCGGAAGTTGAAACAAACCTAGGAAATAAAGTTCTTGCATACAATGCGGAAAAGACAGTCTGCGACCTTATCCGCCGTTCAGAAAAAATCGATTCTGAAATTTATACGAAAGCTCTTTATAACTATTCAAAACTGAAAAACAAAAATCCGGGCCGGCTTATTGAATACGCAAAAATAATAGGAATACAAAAAAAAGTGTATGACACAATGATGGTGGTGCTGAATGAACTATAGCAAAAATTCTGTGCAGGCCCGCATAAAAAATCTTTCCGCAAAAACCGGAGCAAGCGCGAATGTTCTTCTTGCGACATATTTTTTCGAGGCGTTCTTGTACAGGCTTTCAAAATCTGATTACGCGGAAAATTTTATTTTTAAGGGCGGGTTTTATCTTTCATCGGTTATCGGCGTGCAAAACCGTTACACACAGGACTTGGATTTTAAACTGGCAGGTGAAGAGCTTGAAGAAGAAAATCTTGTAAAAATTATAAATGACATAATCTCCAAAAATGCAGATGACAATATTTCTTTTGATTTCTCATCAATTGAGCCGATAAGAGGCGAAGACCAATACGGCGGTTTTACAGTAAGTATTGTCGGACATCTTGAGAATATCCGTCAGACAGTGAATATAGACATAGCAACCGGCGACCCGATAACTCCCGGTTCAATAACATACAGTTATAAAAGACTGATTGCCGAGGACTTTTTAACAGTAGAAGCAAGGATTTTTATGATGTCTATATAATTCACAAATTAAAGATGGGTGAAATTAACTGCGAGAATTTAAAAGAAGCGTTTGCAAAAACTTGCGGATACCGGGAAACTAATTTTTTTAAAGAAGATGTAAACATTCTTTTAAAAGAACTTGAAACAGACATTCAGGCGCTAAACCGCTGGAAAAACTACGCCAGGAAAAATTCTTTTGCAAAAAACATTTCATTTGAAACAGTCATTGAATCGTGCAAATCTATGACGAATATTGTTTTCGAATGAGTAAAATTTTTCGACGATTTTTTAAGCCAAAATAGGGCTTTTAATCTGTATGTACGGCTACCAGATAATAAACGGCAATGTAGAATAACCAGAAACCATCAAAAACTTGGTTTTTAATTTAAAACGGTGCAAAGTTCTATTTTGTACCGTTTTTTTCTTGTCCGGCCAGTATAGTAAAAAAATCAGTACATAAAGCCCAGCAGCCAGATAGGAATCCGCCTGTCAGTGCCGAATTCTATGTCGTCGGCGATAATGTATGAGTCTGGAATTTCTTGAATTTGTTTGCGCTTTTTGTTCTTTCCGCCTACTTCAAAAGTGTATTTTGAGTCTACAAAGAAATCGCTTTCCTCTGAAAAATCAACTTTATGGGAATGTAAGAGCTGGTTTAGAACAAAAGTTTCCCGGCGGCTACCTGTATTGGCGTTTTCTCCGTTAAAAAGTTCTATAAGATTTGTGTTTTCCATGAGAATCTTTTCGGGTTTTTCAAGGACGCTTAATCCGCGTGATTTTTTATAAAGCGGATTTATAAGTTTTGCATCTTCCAGATATTTTAAATATATGAGCAAGGTCTGCCTTGAGATTCCAATTTTTGCGGCAAGCTGTGTTATGTTTGGAATGAACGGGGCTGATTCTCCTATGACAGCCAGAAGTTTCTTTATCCTCGGAATATAGGCGATTTCCAGACCGCGGAGCATGGGAAGCTCAACTTCAAGAATCATGTTCAGTGTCTCATTCAGGCGGTTAGAATAATCGTCTTTTCCTTCCAAAAAATACGGATAATATCCAAATGACAGATAATCGTCAAAAAATTCAAACGGCTTGATTTTTGATGCGATTTCTGCGGAAATCTGCTCGTTGTTCTTTAATATTTCTTCGAGTGTAAAAATTGGAAAATCATGTGCTTTTATCAGCGAAAGGTACTCGCGAAAAGAAAGCCCGGTCAGCTCATAAACTAAAGTTCTTCGGCTTAAATCCGCTCTGCCGTTCAGAATTTCAAGCAGGGAAGAACCAGTGAAGGAGATATGAAGCTCCGGGAAATCATCATAAAGATTTTTGATTTCTTTTGACCAGTTTTCGTATTTATGCACTTCGTCAATGAAAAGGTGTGTGCCGCCACGGCTTGCAAATTTTTCTGCAAGTTCAACAAGTGTATTGTTTGAAAAATAAATGTTGTCAAGGTTTACGTAAAGAACTTTGTTCAGATTATTGGAGAAAGTTTTTTTTATGTGCTGCAGGAATAGCGTTGTTTTTCCGGTTCCTCTTGAGCCTCTCACGCTTATAAGCCGCGCATTCCAGTTTATTTTTCTTTCCAGTTCGCGCTCAAAGGTTGGAAGTGGATCGGTCATTTTTTTTCTGAAAAGTTCTATCAGTTTTTCCATAACCTGATTTTATAGTATATTGTTCAAGTTGTTAAGTGGTCTTAACAGTTTATGGTTAATTTTGTTAAACGGACTTAACAAAATTGACTGGACTTCATTTGTTGACAGAAAGAAATGCTAAGCACGGCAATCTTGCTAGAGGATTATCAACCGAGTTTCTTTCAGAAACATCGCAGTCTAAAAAGCCTGCTTCTGAAATCATTGACTTAAAAAGAGTTGTCTTTCCTACTTGGCGCGGTCCAATTAATATTATAATTTTCCCTTTTCCGATTCTTGATTTAAGAATGCTCTTTAAATCGCGTTGAATTTCAGTCATGATGTTAATATAGATGAAAAAACTAGGCTAATCAATAAATATTATAATATTTTTCGATTATATTCTGAAATTATTATAATATTTTTCGATTAGGCTGCCATTGTTCGGTTTGACTGGATAATCTTATGGCATTTTATTATAGTCGGCTCTTCCTTCAAGGACATCCTCAATCATTTTGACATCAAGGGGCTTTCCGTCTTCGGAAGAGAATATTTTTCTTACAGCAAATGTGCCATCTTTCGGGAAACGTTCATAAATTTCAAGGCTGTCGGCAAAGCCTGATTCGTAAACTGCCTTTATTGTTTCTGGAAGCTGTCTTATCACAAGGTTGTGATGAGCCTTGTCAACCGCCCTTGCCAAAAGCGGATTTGTCTCCTTCATTTTTTCATAGCGTTCCTGGCACGACTTCCAGCTGGTCTCCTTGTCGCATATCTGAATCGCGATTCCAGTCCTGTATCCTGCCTGCTTCATCTTTTTCAGTGTCGAGACAGGTGTCGCAGAAGTGCGGAATGTTCCCTCGACAACAATGTTGTATTTTTCAGAAACCGCCTTGTCTATAAGCTCTTCTGTCATGCGTCCTGAAAATTTCGATGTGTATTTCGGCGACTCCTCTTTGTAAAGGCTCTGGATTTCCTCAAAATGAGGATGATATGGGCGGAAGTCATCGCCGGAGATGGAAATTATGTTCTTGTTCAATCTTGCGGAAAGCATATTTGTGAGCGTTGTTTTTCCTGCTCCTGGCTGGCCGCCAAGAACGAAGCCCTCTGGAGATTCCTCTGCCTCAAGAAACGGATTCATCAATTTTATCTGATTCCAGACAATCCTGAATTTGTCCTTGAATTCTTCATCTGTGCAGTTCAGTTCATTGATAAGATACATGGCTACATTGCTCCCAGCTGCTTGATTCTTGTGGTTGTGGCTTTGTAGTCTATGTCATTAAAATCTGTATTTATAAGTTTGTGCTTCAGACTGCACAACGCTCTTTCCGAGTCTGTTCGCTCATCGCTGTTGCTTTTGTTGTGCAGCATTGCAAGGCTGTAAGAAACAAGTTCCAGGAGAACATCCTTTTCCATTATTGTAGCCATAGGCTCGCCTCCATACATAAATTCTATTTCACACAGTATTATTTTGTCAAGTTCTGCTTTTTGGAACTCTTAACACAGCAATGACACTGCGGCTTTAGATTTGCGGAGATTATATTGATATTCTCGATTTTACTGTGTCAATTTTCTTGTAATTGAATAATAACAAAATAAACTGTATATTATAAAAATAATTTTTTTAAGGAACGGAATCATGGCGGAAAAATTTGACTACAAGAAAGCTGGCGTTGATGTTAACGAGGGCTACAAGGCTGTTGACAAATACAAGAAGCAGTCTGAGCGTGCAAGAATCCCTGGTCAGCTGACCGAGCTTGGCGCATTCAATGGAATGTTTGCAGTTCCAAAGAATATGAAGAATCCTGTTATGGTTTCTGGAACAGATGGAGTTGGAACAAAGCTGGACATTGCCTTTCAGATGGGAATCTATGACACAGTTGGAATTGACTGTGTTGCAATGAGCGTTAACGACATTCTTTGCAGCGGTGTAAAGACTTCATTTTTCCTTGATTATATTGCCTGCGGAAAGCTTGATTCAAAAGTTGCCGGCGAGCTTGTAAAAGGTGTAACTGACGGCTGTGTAGATGCGGGCTGCGCTCTTCTTGGCGGTGAAACTGCTGAAATGCCAGGTTTTTACGATGATGGAAAATATGATCTGGCTGGCTTTGGAGTTGGCGTTGCAGATAAATCTGACATTATTAATGGAAGCAAAATAAAAGAAGGCGATGTTTTAATCGGTCTTTCTTCTACTGGTCCGCATTCAAACGGATATTCTTTAATCAGAAAGCTTGTTACAGATTTTGAGGAGAAAATTACAATCGGCGGAAAAGAAAGAAAAATCGGAGAAGTTCTTCTTACTCCTACACGCATTTATGTGCGCCCGGTTATGGACGTTTTGAGCAAGTTCCGTTCAAGTGTTCATGGAATGGTTCACGTTACAGGCGGCGGATTCTATGAAAATGTTCCGCGTATGTTCCCTCACGCAAAAGAGGGCAAAAAGCAGCTTGTTGCAATGATAAAGAAAGATTCCTGGGAAGTTCCGGAGATTTTTGATGAACTTATAAAGCGCGGCGCAGATCCGGAAAATGTTTTCTCAACTTTCAATATGGGAATCGGATTTGTTCTTGCGGTAAGCAAAAAGGACGCTGCGGAAATCCTAAAGAGATTCAATGCGAACGCAAAGAAATTCGCTGTAAAGGGAGCTCCTGTTATGAAAGCCTATGAGATTGGCTACGTCGGCCACACAGACAAGGTCATCAAGGGCGACTTCAAGGGCAGCAAGGAAATGACACAGTTCTATGTTTAAGGCTGCTGTTTTGGTTTCAGGCGGAGGAACAAACCTTCAGTCTCTTATAGATTATCAGAAATCCCATGCGGACTGTCCTTACAAGATTTGCGTTGTTATCTCAAGCACAAAAAATGCCTATGCGCTTGAACGTGCAAGAACTGCCGGAATTGACTGCGTTGTAAAAAGTCCTTTTTCCGTGATGGGAAAAGAAGCGGCTCAAAAAGCTTTGCGTGAAGAAAAAAATGCGGCGGTTTCTGATGCTGTTCTTGAAGAGTGCAAGCTCCGCGGAATTGACGGAATTGTTCTTGCAGGCTACTTGAGCGTTTTGCAGGGAAAAATAATTCAGGAATATAAGAATAAGATTATAAACCTTCATCCGGCTCTTTTGCCTAAATTCGGCGGAGTAGGGATGTGGGGGCATAATGTCCATGAGGCTGTTCTTGCCGCAAAAGAAAAGGAAAGCGGCTGCACTGTTCATCTTGTGGACGGCGGATGCGATACAGGAAAAATTCTTGTGCAGAAAAAAGTTCCTGTAATGCCAGGCGACACTCCAGATTCCTTGTATGAAAGAATTGCTCCGAATGAACATAAGGCTATAGTTGAAGGTCTTCTTATGCTTTGTTCCGGCAAGTTCTAGGACTTTACAAGGTCTTTTATTACTTCGCCTGCGATAATCAAGCCGGCTACGGACGGTACAAATGATGTGCTTCCGGGAGCTGGTCTTCCTGCATTTCCTTTTGTTTCCGCGGAACTGTCATAGATTATTTTTACAGGCTCTTCCTTGGAGTACACGACTTTCAGTTTTTTTATTCCGCGCTCTTTTAAGGCCTTTCGCATTGCGCGGGCAAGAGGACAGACGCTGGTTTTGTAAATATCCGAAACTTCAAGCTGTGTGGGGTCTATTTTATTTCCGGCTCCCATGCAGCTGATTATCTTTGTTCCGCATTTTTGCGCTTCTTCTGCAAGCGCGATTTTTCCTGCGACAGTGTCAATTGCATCTATTATATAGTCATAATTTGAAAAGTCGAATGTTTCTTTTGTTTCCTGTGTGAAAAAAACTTTGTGTGTTTTTACTTCTGCCAGTGGATTAATTTCAAGAATGCGCTCTTTTGCAACATCGACTTTGTAAAGTCCTATTGTTTTGTGCGTGGCTATAATCTGGCGGTTTATATTTGTGAGGCTTACTGTGTCGCTGTCAATTAAATCAAAACTGCCGATTCCGCCTCTTGCCAAGGCTTCAACCGCGTATCCTCCAACTCCGCCGATTCCGAACACTGCGACTTTTGAGCGGTTGAGCTTTTCAATTCCTTCTTTGCCAAAAATAAGCTCTGAGCGTGAAAACTGGTTCATGCTATTCTCTTAGAATGTAGCTGCCTTTTGGCATGATTATGATTTCTACACGGCGGTTTAAGGCTCTTCCCTGAGGAGTGCTGTTGTCTGCGACTGGCTTTGTTCCGCCGAATCCTCTGTACGTGAATAAGTTTTTGTCTATTCCGTTTGAAACAAGCTCCTTGATTATTTCCTGTGCGCGCTGAATGCTTAATGTCATTTGCCCGTTCGGCTTGTTTACATCAGCTGTGTGTCCTTCAATCAGAATTGTGTATTCGCCGGAAGATGTGGCTTTTTTAAGCGATTCTGCAATCTGAGCAATGCGCGGTTTTTCCTGCGGAAGAAGCTCATAAGAATCAGCGATAAAGCGCAGGTTCTGCATTGTAATTTGAATTCCTGTTAGGACTTCGTTCAGGTCAACGTCTGGAATTTTTCGCTCAAAGAAATATTTTTTTATCTGGTGATATGCGATGTAATAATTTTTGTCTTTTTTAGGTACAGAAACTTTATGCTCAAGCTGCTCCTTGTCCAAAAGAATTACAACTTTTCCTTTCTTTAGAAGCTCCACATTTTTTTCAACGGAAGCAATCTTTAAATAGTCTTCTTTTGAAATTACCGGGTCGCATCTGTTTATTCCGTATACTTTTTTTACGGTAATCCAAAGCGGATCTTTTCCGGCTCTTCCGTCATAGTCTTCTATAAAATCTGAACTTGAGTATTTTACGATTCCTGATTTTTTTGCTATTTCAGGCTGAACCATGTTGCGCTCGTACAAAAGCTCCATGTCTTCTGTCCAGACTTTTGGGAACAGGCACGGATAAACTTCACTTTCTATAAATTCTCCATGGACTGGCAAAGAGCCGCGCGCGTCAAGAACAATTCCCGTGTATTCTCTGGATGCGACTTGGTCAATCGGCTGCATTTTTTTATATGGCGTGTGGTGCTTTACAAGGCTTGAAGAAATGTCGTTCAAGTCGATTGTGTGCTTTGTTAAAAGAAGTCCGTCTTTTATAAATACCGCCGGAGTTTTTTTGCTGTTGTCTACAATTCTTGTGAGGCTTTCTAGTGTAACCGTTCCGTCCAAAACAAGATCGCCGAGAGTTTTGGCATCATCAACGTAAAGAGAAAGCAGCGGATTTTTTACAAGAATCGGAAGCTTCATTTCAATTTCTTTTACGGAAGTTGATTTTCCGCTTGGAAGAGGAATACCCGCTTTTTCAACATTGAAAGCCACGTCCGAAGAAAATGTGCTTTTTGTCCAGTTTACAAAGCTTGATGATGTCATTACGGCATCTTTTTCTGAAACGTGTCCCTGTGCTTGGGCCGCCATGATTGATTCACGCTCAATTTCTATGTCTGAATATGGAACGTAGACAGATGGAACTGGTTCTGCTGTTTCCGTGGAAAAATCAAATTGCTCTATGTAGCTCTGGCCAAAAACGCAGGCGCATGAGATTAATGCAGCTGTGGATAAAATAAAGTTCTTTGTATTCATAAAAAAGTCCGCTGCTAAATTTTCGGCATATTAATAGAAAAAATCAAGTTTATAAATAAACAAAATCTTTATCTTGTTGAAAATAGTTTGTTGTCTTTCATTGTAATAAAAGTGTCATCTTCGGGCTTGACCCGGAGATCTGCTCATAGACATTTAGTTTTTATGGTTGCATATTTTTTTAGTTATGCTATACTTGCACGATATAAAAAGTTGAGGTTTGCGCTGTATGGGCGGGGGGGGGTAGATAATTGTATGGGGTTAATTATGAAAAAAAGATTTTCAATTTCGGCAGTTCTTATGCTGTCGAATATTATTGGGCTTACGGTTTATGCCGCGGCTCTTTCGATTATTGTCTATTCCAGAATAAAAACCGATTTCTCTGAATATTTCAGGCAGACTTTAAAAGGCGATGTTTCTATCGTTTACGAAGAAATTGATATTTATAAGAAAAACAGTTCTGATTCAACTTTGTATACTTTAAAAACTCTTGAAGACATTTACTTGAATTTTGGTTTTTCAAAGCCTGAATTAATCCGCAATACTTGCAAAAATGCCATTGCCGCTTCTTTGTTCGATGCCTGCACTTTTGTTGGAACTGACGGAACTTCAATTAACATAGGAAATATGCACGAAATTGACAGCCAGACTATAAAAAACATCCTTCAGGGAAAACGGTTTTCCAATTTTGTGCAGACAAACGGCGTTGTTTCTTACATCTGCGGACGTCCTTTGGAAGCGAACGGAAAAGTTGTGGGCGCATTCTTCACAAAAAAGGAAATCCTGAACAATGCGTTTGTCGGGCGCATTTCAAAATCTACAACCTGCGACTTTACAATTTTTGAAGGAACAAAACGTGCTTTTACTTCGATTGGAGGAATGCTCGGAACAGAAATTGCTGACAAGACTCCAATAGAAAGAGCGGCTGCCGGCGAAGAAACTTTGTACAACGCAAAAATCAATGGCGAAAATTATTTTACATATTATTTCCCATTAAAGCAGGACGACGGAACTTTCCTTACAACGCTTTTCCTTGGAAAAAAAGTTTCGCTTGTGCATGAAATTATATTTTCTATTTTCTCACGGATTCTTATTGCAACAGTTTTGTGCGCGGTTGTTATTATTCTGATTCTTTTGGCAATTTTGATTGCAAAAATTATAAATCCGCTTAAGGCTGTTGGAAATGCAATCAGCAATCTTTCTTCCGGAGATGCGGATCTTACGGCGCGGCTTCCTGTAAAGTGGAACAATGAATTTGATGATATTTCAGTTGACATAAATAAATTTATTGAAATGATTCAGAAAATTATCGTTGAACTGAACGAAGCGCAGAATTCACTTGATTCAATCGGCCAGAACCTTGGAACAAACGCATCCGAATCTGCTAGCGCGACTGCCCAGATTATGGCGAACATTACCGGCGTAAAAAAGCAGTCCGAAAACCTTTCGCTTTCTGTTTCAAATACAACTGGAATTCTTGGAAAATCCGCAAGCAGTGTAAATGATTTGTCCGGTCTTGTTGAAGCCCAGGCGCAGGGAATTTCCGAATCTTCCGCCGCAATTGAAGAAATGCTCGGAAATATTTCTTCCGTTACTGCAAATGTCCACAAAATGTCCGACAGCTTTAAAGAACTTGGCGGAACTGTTGACGAAGGAAAAACAAAGCTTGCAAATGTAGACGGAAAAGTTAACGAAATTGCCGCCCAGTCAAAAATGCTTATTCAGGCGAACCAGATTATTTCGCAGATTGCCTCTGAAACAAACTTGCTTGCAATGAACGCTGCGATTGAAGCCGCCCATGCAGGAAAAGCGGGCGAAGGATTTTCTGTTGTTGCAAATGAAATCAGAAAACTTGCGGAAACTTCAAGCCAGCAGTCAAAAAATATCAATACAGAATTAAAGCAGATTTCTTCTTCTATTAAAGATGTTGTTTCCCTTTCAAAGGATTCGCAGACTGCATTTGGTGAAATTGTTACGCACTTGAATTCAACGGATACGATTATCCGGGAAATCGACAATGCCATGAACGAGCAGGAAAACGCTTCAAGACAAATTTTCAGCGCGCTTAGCGACATGAGAAGCCAGTCTTCTGAAGTAAACGGAAAATTCAAGGATGTAAACAGCGGAATTGTTGAAGTTTCCAAGGAAATGGATTCTGTTCAGCATGTTTCTTCTACGATTCTTGGAAGCATGGACGAAATGGCGGCGGGAGCAAGGCAAATAAGTTCGGCGGCTCAGAATGTTTCGGACTTGGCGCAGTCTACAAAGGAAAATATTTCTGTAATGGACAGCCGTCTTGGCCAGTTCAGGGTTTAGACTGAAACTTTAAATTGAAATTTCCGCTTGGAATATTTGAACGTGTTTCATTTGTTCCTGGCGGATTTTTTTTGCGTAACTGTTGTTCAGTTGATGAATAAATTCTTTCTACTCTAATTGTAAAGTTTTTGAAATTTCTCTATATTATAATTGTATCCTTTTGCTAAAATGCGGAAAGATTCGGTTTAAAAAATTTATTTTCCTAATAAAATCTTTATTCTTGGGAGGAACTATGACAGTTCTTGAAATGTTCAGTCAAAGTGGAATTCTTACTTTGCTGGGAATGGGTGTGGTTTTCTTTTTTCTGATTATCATGATTTTGGCGATGATTGCGCTTCATGCCGTTGTACATGCCTTGAAATGGGACACCGAGCCTGCCGGCGGGCAGCCAGTTGCCGCTCCTTCTCCTTCTGTTTCTGTTCCTGCTGAAGACAGTGGAGCTGTTGTCGCCGCTATTGCCGCTGTATTAAAAGATAAAAAAGCTTTGTAATTAATAGATTTTTATAAGAGGTTGATTTATGTCTAAGAAAATTGGAATTTCTGAACTTGTTTTGCGTGATGCCCATCAGTCTTTGCATGCCACACGCATGACAACTGCTGATATGCTTCCTGCTTGCGGAATGATTGATAAAATCGGCTATTGGGCTGTAGAAGGCTGGGGCGGAGCAACTTATGACTCTTGTATACGCTTTTTGAATGAAGATCCTTGGGAGCGTCTTCGCAAGCTCCATGCGGCTCTTCCAAATAATAAGATTATGATGCTTTTGCGCGGACAGAATCTTTTGGGATACCGCCATTACGCTGATGATGTTGTTGACAAGTTTGTTGAAACTGCCGCAAAGAACGGAATTGATGTTTTCCGCATTTTTGATGCCTGCAACGACCCTCGCAACCTTGAGCGTGCTACAAAAGCTGCAAAAAAGACAGGAAAACATGTTCAGATGGCAATTTCCTATGCAGTTACTCCTTTCCATACAAATCAGGTTTATGCTGACCTTGCAAAAACTTACGCTGAATTCGGCGCGGATTCAATCTGTATAAAAGATATGTCTGGACTTCTAAAGCCTTATGAAGCCTATGACTTGGTTCTTGCCATTAAAAAAGCCTGTGATCTTCCTATTGAAATCCACTCTCATGCGACAACTGGACTTTCTGTTGCTACAGAACTTAAGGCGGTTGAAGCCGGCGCGGATGTTCTTGACACTGCTATTTCTTCAATGTCTATGGGAACAAGCCATTCCCCAACTGAAACTGTTGTTGAGATGCTCAAGGGAACTGAGTATGATACAGGACTTGACACAAAGGCTCTTCTTGAAATTGCCGCTTATTTCCGCGAAGTCCGCAAGCATTATTCTTCACTTGAATCTTCTTTCCTTGGAGCCGACACCCGTATTCTTCTTTCCCAGGTTCCAGGCGGAATGCTTTCAAATCTAGAAAGTCAACTTAAGCAGCAGGGCGCGTCTAACAAAATGGACGATGTCCTAAAAGAGCTTCCAATTGTACAGAAAGATGTTGGATATGTTCCTCTTGTAACTCCGACATCGCAGATTGTTGGAACTCAGGCTGTTTTCAATGTTCTTTTTGGACGCTATGAAAGAATGACTGGCGAATTCCGCGATCTTTTGGTTGGAAAGTATGGAAAACTTCCTGCGGAGCCAAATGCGGATCTCGTAAAAAAGGCTCTTGCCCAGAATAATATGAAAGAAGTTGTTACTTGCCGTCCTGCTGACAAAATTGAGCCTGAATGGGATAAAATGGTTAAGGAAGCAAAGGAAAATGGCGGTGATGGAAGCGACGAGGATACTCTTACTTATGCAATGTTCCCGAAAGTTGCTCCAAAATTCTTTAAGGAAAGAGCAAACGGTCCTGTTGACGCTGCGACTGCATTTGCAAAGAAAGAAACTCCGGCTGCTGAACCTGCTTCAAAGGGCGGCTCTTACACAATCACGGTTAACGGTTCTGCATACAATGTAACTTCAGACGGAAACGGTTCTGTTACAGTAAATGGAACTCCTTATTCGGTTTCTGTTGGGACAGGAACTGCTGCTCCGGCTACTGTTTCTGCTCCGGTTGCTACAGGCGGAGTTGATGTAAAAGCTCCTGTTGCCGGAACTTTGCTCAAGCAGTGCTTTGCAAACGGAACAAAAGTTTCAAAAGGTCAGACTATAATAATAATTGAATCAATGAAGATGGAGCTTGAAGTTAAAGCTACAGCCGACGGAACAATCACTTATTCTGTTGCTCCAGGTACACAGATTCAAAGCGGACAGGTTCTTGCTGCTATTGGCGGTGTTGTTGTTCAGCCTGCTCCAGTTGCTAAGCCTGTTGCTTCTCCAGCGGCTCCGGCTCCAGCTGCTCCAGTTTCATCTGGCAATGGAACAAAAGTAAATGCTCCAGTTGCCGGCGTATTCCTTAGAACTGCTGTTGCTGAAGGCGCTGCTGTAAAGAAAGGCGACAATGTTGTTATTATTGAGTCAATGAAGATGGAACTTGAAATAAAGGCTCCTGTTGACGGAAAAGTTCACTTCCTTGCAAGTGCCGGAACTCAGCTTACAAATGGTCAGCCAGTAGCTGAAATTTGCTAAGATTATCTGCCGTTTTTTTAGAAGCGGCGGAAGTTTTTTTAAGGAAAAAATATGCCTGATACAAAGAAAATTAAAAATACAAAAATTGCATTTATTATGCTTTCGATTATGGCGGTTGCTGCGGTTCTTTCATTTACAACAAGAACTTTTGCGCAGGACAAGCCAGCTCCAGCTCCTGGAATGGAACGCGTAATAAAAGGAACTGAAAACTGGAATGGAAAGTACGATATTTCTATTTCAAAGTTTTTAAAGAACATTGGAAAGTCAACTGGAATATATAAAATGATTCATCAGCCTACAGCGGAAGAACTTGCGTTGGAAAAGGCGCAGGCAGAAGCTCAGCTTGTGGCGGAAGAAAACAATCCGTTTGATGAAGCTCCTAAAGCTCCGGGCTGGCAGTCTTTGATTATGATTGCAATTGGTTTCCTTATTATTTATCTTGCGGTTGGCAAGGGTTTTGAGCCTCTTCTTCTTATTCCGATTGGATTTGGAACTGTTCTCGTGAATATTCCGGGCGCGGCAATGGGAGACGCTCCTCATGGAATGCTGCATATAATTTACAGTGCTGGTGTTGGAAATGAATTTTTCCCGATGCTTATTTTCATGGGAATTGGCGCGATGACTGACTTTGGTCCTCTTATTGCAAATCCAAAAACTGCATTGCTTGGCGGTGCTGCCCAATTCGGTGTTTTCTTTACGCTTTTCGGTGTTGCATTTATGAACGCTTTCCTTGGAACTGACTATACAATGCTTCAGGCTAGTGCGATTTCAATTATCGGCGGTGCGGACGGTCCGACTTCAATTTATGTTTCTGGAAAACTTGCTCCTGAAATGATGGCGGTTATTGCGGTTGCTGCTTATTCTTATATGGCTCTTGTTCCGATGATTCAGCCTCCTATTATGAAGCTTCTTACGACAAAAAAAGAGCGCCTGATAAAAATGGATCAGCTTAGACCTGTTTCAAAAACAGAAAAAGTTTTGTTCCCGATTTTGCTTCTTGTGATTTCAATTCTTCTTTTGCCGCCAGCTTGTCCTTTGATTGGAATGCTTGCGTTCGGAAACTTTGTAAAGGAAAGCCATGCTGCGGAACGCCTTTCTAAAACTATGGAAAATGAACTTATGAACATTGTTTCAATTCTTCTTTCACTTGGTGTTGGAAGCCAGATGACTCCAGAAAAAATCATTAAGAAAGAATCGCTTGGAATTATTGTTCTTGGTCTTTTTGCTTTTGCAATTGCCACAATCGGCGGTCTTGTAATGGCAAAAATCATGAATCTTTTCCTTAAGAAAAAAATCAATCCGCTTATTGGCTCTGCAGGAGTTTCTGCGGTTCCTATGGCTGCCCGTGTTGCAAATAAAGTCGGACTTGAATACGATCCTTCGAACTTCCTTTTGATGAATGCGATGGGACCGAATGTTGCTGGTGTAATTGGCACTGCTATTGCTGCCGGCGTTTTCATTGCGACTTACGGCGCTTAGTTTTGTACGGCAGGACTGCATTTTGTAAAGTGCGGTTCTGTTGTTTTTGTGCCTGGATTAAGATTTTATGCAGAAAAAAGTTTTATATACAATTTTAATTATCTTTTCAGTTTTTCTGTGGATTTTATATCCTGCGTTCAGGCATGAACTTAAAATCTCCAATAAATGCGCCCTTGGGTTTGAAAATGACTCAGGCGCAGTTATTTTGTCTTTTTTTGATAATTCCACTGTTGAAGCATTTGTGCATGAAGAAAGAAAATTTGAAATTTCTTTTGTAATTTGCTTTGCGTTTTTACATCTTCTTTTTCTTGTAGTTGAAAGGAACGTTGATTTTTCATTATATGTGCTGGCTGTTCCGGTCAAGCATAAATACATTGATTTTATAATAAAGCAAGCTTCTGTCTTGTAAAGTTCCCCATAGTTTTTTTTCACTTTTAATTTTTATACTTTCTCGTTGTTTTTTTTATGGAGGAATTTTTATGTTGTCTTTTTACTCTGCTGGAAATATTAAAAATGCTGAAAAGGATTCAATTCTTTGCTCTTTGGTTGACGCGGTCGATTCAAACTGTGTTATGGACAGGCAGCTTGTAATCAGTGATTTGCAGAAGCATGATGAGGCTGCAGGAGAGGAGACAAAGTTTGGAAATGTGTCTGTTCATGTTGCGATGTCTGTAGGTGTAAAGTCTTTTTGTATTGCGGCTGGAATTTTAAAAGACCGTGCAGAACTTATAATTTTATGGAATGAAATGTCGGAGCATAACCTTGATTTGATGTCAAAAGTTGCCCAGATTCTTGAATATGCAGACAAAAAAGGAATGGACGCAATTCAAGCACTGGACTTTTTAAAGAACAGCATTTGTATCTGTTCAAAGTAAAATATTAGCCGCTGAATTTTTGTTTTTCAAAATCCGGCGGTTTAATCTACTGCAAAATTATTTTTTGCCTTAAAACGCTTATTTCTTTATCGGAAAAAGAATTTTCGGCTGCCATTTTTTTAATTTCAGTATTTGAGTATTTATCAGGATAAAGAATGACAATGCTTTCGTCTCCGTCCTTTAGGAAATTTGTTTCCCCGAATTCGGTATAGCGCGTAGCTCCTATGGAAACCATTATTTGTTCAGGCGAACCGATTGAGACAAGATATTTTCCAACGTTTTCCGCAGTACCCTCATCTTTTTGTGTGTTGAATTTTTCTATGAGCCAATTTGTGAGCTTTTCAAAAATGTAACTGTAGCCTTTTACCGGGCTGTCTTCTCCGTATTCAAAGATTTTTCCGTCTCTAAAAAGAAAACAGGCGATTCTATATTTTGCAATGTTTCCTTTTTCGAAAAATCCGTCAATGCTGATTAAATTTTCAGAAAGTCCTTTACTGCATTTGCCCCAGTTTTTTTTCATGCTGATTTTTTTTGCGCCCGGTTTGCGGATTGAGCAGTCGTTTGACGCTCCGAATTTCACGGGAACAAGAGATTTAAGTTTTGCGCCGTTCCATTCAGCGTTTAGAATCAATGCGCATTCCGGTTCAATCTGGAGTTTTTCTTCTCCGTGCGGAAAAATTATTTTGCCTGAGTCAAACGGAAATGTTCCAAGAAATTCCGGCACCAGATCCTTTGCGTTCGGTATATATGTTGGAAAAATTGCTTTTGGCGCATTTTTTTCTTTTGTCTTTACATTCTGAAACTCAACGGCTTCTCCGGCCTGTTCCAGATGTCCTGTAAAATTTCCTGCAACTCCAAAACATGGGAGCTTTTTCAAGTCAAATTCCATAATTTCATTTTATATGAACTTCATGAAAATTTCAATTTTATGAAACAAGTTTGAAAATGCGGCGGTAAATTAAAAGTCTGAATTTTTTATTTATCGGCAGAAATTCTCTTGACCTTAGTTTATGAAATTTGTTAAAATATCTTACTAATTATTGAAATGCTTTCAAGGAACCCGTTACTCCTTGGGGTAAAAAAAATTTAGAGGTTTATAAAATGTACGCAATTGTTGAATTCAAAGGCAATCAGTACAAGGCAGAAAAAGACGCTGTTCTTGAAGTGTCAAAGCTTGATGCGAAAGATGGCGATGTAATCACAATCGATACAGTTCTTCTTGTAAGTGATGGCGATAAAGTTTCTGTCGGTTCTCCTTATGTAAAGGGCGCTAAAGTTACTGTAAAAGTTGGAGAAACTTTCAAGGACAAGAAAGTTCTCGTATTCAAATACAAGTCAAAGAAAGACTACCATCGTCTTATTGGACACCGCGAACAGTATACAAAAGTTACTGTTCAGGATGTTGTTTTGGCATAAGTGACGGAAGTTCTTTTGGTTTGCGGCAAAGATGGAGCGTTGAAAAGCCTAAAAGCTTTTGGTCATGCTTCGTTTGCTGAAAAGGGCAAGGACATTGTTTGTGCTGCTGAATCCATAATTCTTGGCACATCAGTTGAACTGCTTCAAAGTACAAAAGGGCTTGTTTTTAATGCTGACACTTCTACCCGTGGCTTTTTAGAGTTTCGGGTTGAAAAATCCGCAGTCTCTGCTGTGGAACGCTTGAAATGCATTGGGGATTTTATAAGATTTGCTTTTATAAAACTTTCTGCTGAATATCCTGATAATGTGCGGTTTCAAGAAATAATTGAATAATAGTCCGGTTTATGCCGGCGGAGGATTAAAATGGGACGTACTAAAGGCGGTAGCGGTGCTAAAAATGGCCGCGATTCAAACCCTAAACATTTGGGCGTTAAAAGATTTGGTGGAGAAAAAGTTACTGCCGGTTCTATTCTTGTAAGACAGCGTGGAACTCGTATTCATCCTGGCAGCAATGTAAAACGTGGAACAGATGACACTTTGTATTCAGTTGTTGACGGTGTAGTAAAATACACAGAGCGCATGAATCGCAAACTTGTTTCAGTTGAACCTGTTTCTGCCAACTAATAAAGAAAATTTTTGTCTTTAGGATTTGAAATTTTCTAAAATAATTAAAATGCCCGGCTTGGAATAATTGTCCTTGCTGGGCTTTTTTTATGGGAGCAACGATGATTCAATTTGCTGATGAGGCTGTTATTACTGTCCGTTCTGGAAAAGGCGGAAACGGCTGTGTTTCATTTAGACGTGAAAAATATATTCCAAACGGCGGACCAAACGGCGGAGATGGCGGACGTGGCGGAGATGTGATTTTTTGTTTAAAGCGGAATCTTAGAACTCTTGCCCATTTAAGGTATCACCCGATTTTGAAAGCGAAAAACGGTGGCGACGGTCAGGGCTGGAACCGCTATGGAAAAGATGGCGATGATGTTGTGATTCCAGTTCCTCCCGGAACTACAATCCGCGACAATGAAACTGGCGAGCTTATTCATGACTTTACTGTTGAAAGCGAGGACGACCAGTTTGTTTTCTTAAAAGGCGGAAACGGTGGCTGGGGAAATGTGCATTTCAAGTCAAGCACAAACCAAGCTCCGCGCATTGCAAACAAAGGCGCGCCGGGGCAGGAAAGAGTTTTGCGTGTTGAGCTTTCTGTTATGGCGGACATTGGTCTTGTTGGTTTTCCGAATGCAGGAAAATCAAGCTTGCTGGATTTTTTTACAAATGCGCGTCCGAAAATCGCTCCGTATCCTTTTACAACAAAAATTCCTAATCTTGGCGTGCTTCATGCTGGCGATGACAAGGATTTTATTATTGCGGATATTCCCGGAATAATAGAAGGAGCATCTGAAGGTGCTGGTCTTGGCATAAGATTTTTGAAGCACATTTCAAGAACTGCCGGGCTTTTGTTTATGATTGACTGCAGCGATGAAAATTTCCTTGAAGCTTATGACTTGCTTTTAAAGGAACTTGACGGTTTTGGCAGGGAACTTACAAAGAAGCCAAGAATTGTCCTTTGCAATAAAATTGACATCGAAGGTGCGCTCGAAAATGCAATGAAAGTAAAGGAAAAAATCCAAAGCAAAGAGCCTGATGTAAAAGTTCTTGCGGTTTCTGTTGCGGCAAGAACAAACATGAACGAAACTCGGCTTGAAATAATTTCGCTTATTGAAAAAATGGAGGTTCTTAATAAGCCTGCTATCGAAGAAAATTCTGTGCCTGCAAAAAGCTCATTTTTGTCTAGCCGCTCCGTGGATGATTCAATGGAAGTTCAGTTTCCGGGAAGTGAAAGCTGAAAATGAAAATCGCAGTTTTGGGCGGAAGTTTCAATCCGATTCATATTGGGCATCTTGCTTTGGCGGACGAAATTTGCGTTTCGCTTGGATATGACAAAGTTCTTTTTGTACCGGTTTTTTCTCCGCCTCATAAAAACATGAACGGCGCTTTGCCGCCTGAAAAACGTGCGAAAATGGTTGAACTTGCCTGCCAAGACGATCCGCGCTTTGAAATAGAGCCTTGTGAAATTCAGCGTGGAGGAATTTCGTACACTTATGATACAGTCTGCTTCATTGAAGAAAAATACAAGCCTGAAAAAATAGGACTTGTAATCGGCAGAGATTTATTTTCGACTTTTCATCTCTGGAACAATGCGTCTTTGCTTGTAGAAAAATGCGAGCTGATTTTGGCGGAACGACCTTTTCAGGCTGAAGATAAAAATTTTAAGAACAAAGCGACCGGAAAATATTCACAAGCAGATGATTGTGCAGAAAAAGAATTCCGGATAGAAGATGAACCGCTTTTTAAAAATGCGGTTTTCCTGAAAAATGAGCCGCTCGCAGTAAGCTCAACTAGCATAAGGTTTAGGGCTGCAAATAAAATGGCTTTTCAATATCTTGTGCCTTCAAAAGTTTTCAAGTATATTATTGACGGTAATTTGTATGGAAGCAAAAACTGAACAGCTTATAGAAAAAATCAGGAAATATGCAAAGTCTGTATTGAAGGAAAAACGCTTTGAGCATTCTGTCCGTGTTGCGGAAACGGCGGCTTTTATGTGCGGCTTGTTCGGCTACGACAAAGACATTGGCTATCTTGCAGGCCTTGCCCATGATATTTGCAAGAATATGGAAGATTCTGAAATTCTTTCTCTTGCATCTGAAGACGGAAAGTCTATTTCTGAAATTGAAAAAAACAAGCCTTCACTTTTGCACGGAAGAGCGGCTGCAGTCTTGCTTCAAGAAAAATTTTCTGTAAAAAATCCTGATGTTATTCAGGCGGTTGCGAACCATACACTTGGCGGCTTAGGTTTGTGTCTTCTTGCAAAGATTATTTATGTTGCTGACAAAGTTGAGCCCGGACGTCCGCAGTCAACAGAAGAATATAGAAAAAAAATTTTTTCCATGCCGCTGAATGAAATGACTCTTTTTGTTGTTCAGGAAAACATGGAATATCTAAAAAGCAAGCAGAAAAAAATTGCAGAGCCAAGCTATGAATTTGAAACGGACTTAAAAAATCAGATTGCTACTGAAAATTCTCTGCGTGCCAGTTAAGCTTTAGGAATTGTAAAAATGAGTATTTCAAAAGAACAAAGAAATGGAATTTTTCTTCTTACTATTCTTGTGATTATTATTGGCGTTGTTGGCTTTATCGTTTTATCGCTTCGTATGGATCCTATTGAAGAAAATCTTAAGCTGAATCCTGTTATAAACAGCCTTTGGATTTTAAAGGATGATGACGGAAACGTGCTTTCAACTGATGTTCTCGTTTTTTATCCGCAGACAGGACAGGCATCCGCTTTTGATATTTTGGGAAATACCGGTGCGATTTATAAAAGCCTTGGACGAGTGGACAGAATTGATTCAGTTTACAAGGAAAAAGGTCTTGCTTCTTATAAAGACGAAATTGAAAAACTTATCGGAAAGAAAATTCCTTTTACAATTGAAATAAAGCTTTCAGACTTGGAGCTGCTTGCAGATTATCTTGGCGGACTGAATGTTTTTATTTCATTTCCTGTTGACGAAACCGATGAAAACGGAATGCGTTGCCTTTTTCCGAGCGGTGCTGTCGTTCTGGATGGAGATAAAATCCATGACTATATTATGTACAAAAGTCCGTCTGAAAATCCAAGCGATGTTGAGGACAGGCGTCAGGCTGTTTTTGTTTCCCTTATTTATGCATTAAAAGAAAACCGCAATATTATTTTTGCAAAGAATAATTTTTCAGTTTATGAGGAAAAAATCAAAACAAACATAGACAAGAAGAATTTCTATAACTTGATGAAAAAGCTTTCTTTGATTGATACCGAGCGGTTTTCAATTCAGACTATAACAGGAAGTTTAAGAACTGTTGACGGCCAGACTCTTTTGTTTCCGTATTATGACGGTCAGCTCATAAAGGATGTTATAAATCAGGCTATAAGTTCTCTTGTTTCGGGTGATCTTGGAAATCAAAACCGTGTTTATGTTCTTGTAATTCAAAATGGAACAACGGAGCAGGGACTTGCGCGCAATACTTCTTTCCTTTTGCAGAGCGCGGGATATGAAGTCCTTGAAACAAAAAATGCCGACCGTAATGACTATGAAAAAACTGAAATTATAAATCATATTGGAAACTCTGAAGCTGCAAAAACTTTAGGAAATTTTATTCATTGCACAAATATAATTGACGAGGAAGTTATGCCGGAAAATGCTGATTCCACAAGTGCTGCTCAGGCTGACTTTACAATTATTTTGGGCAAAGATTTCAATGGACGTTTTGTAAAAGGAAGTTCTTCTAAATCGTCCGAGTGAGGAAAAATGGAAAAAACTGTAAAAGAAATGGCGCTGGAAATTGCCAAGCTAATGGAAGATGGAAAAGGTACGGATGTTTGTGTTCTTGATGTTTCTGAGCTCAACAGCTGGACTGATTATTTTGTAATTGCAACAGTTTCAAGCGGTCCGCATTGGCAAGGTCTTTACAAGGAAATAAAAGACTACATAAAAGACACAGATCTTGAAATCCATAAAATTCATAACAAGACTTCACAGGGCAATGACTGGAATCTGATTGACTTGGGGCCGATTGTTGTGCATCTTATGAGCCAGGAAGCAAGAGACTTTTATGAGCTTGAAAAACTTTGGCACGCAGGAAAAAAGATAATGTAAAAAATTACCGAAGGTTTTCTGCGGCGACTTTTGCTTTGCCGGCCGGAAGCCTTAATCTGTAAGTTGTTTCGGGCGGTGTCATTTCCTTTAGAAGCTCGATGTTAAGCATTTTTACAGTTTCTAAAGAAATTCCGGCTGCCTTGGCTACAGTTGAAAGTTTTATGCTGCCTTTTATTGTAAGGTAGCTGAACTTTTCCGGAGGAACTCCTTCAATTCTCTTGTCTGCAACTCCAATTTCAATAGCTCCATAAAAATCCGAATTTTCAACAATGTCTGCAATTGCTATAAGTTTTGGAATATATTCAGAAGCCTGTTTGCTTAAAAGTCCTTTTTCAGACAAAGCCCAGTAATCTTTTCCAGGATTCGCCTTTACAATTCGTCCTACAGCTCCAGCTCCCATATTGTACGCGGCAATTGCTAAATGCCAGTCGTTAAACATTTTGAAATTTTCCGCTAGTTTTGATAGTGCGGCATCTGTTTCTTTCCAGGGATCGCGACGCTCGTCAAAATATTCATTCTTTTTTAAATAAGGATGCATGCTGTTTGCCATAAACTGCCAAAGCCCGGTTGCGCCTGAGCCAGATATCGCTGTTGGCTTGTAGTTTGACTCAACAATCGGAAGATATTGCAAATAAAGCGGCATTTTTTTCTCTTTGAGTTTCGCCCTTATGTATGGTCTGTATGGAATTGAGTCGTAAAGAATATCAGCGAGCCATTGTCTGTTTGAAGATGTAAGGTAACGTTCCCGGTACTTTAATGTCGGTTCCTTGAAAACTCCAGAAATACCGATGTCTTTGCGCTTTGGTTCTGGAATTATATAGTTTTTTCGCGCAGAAGTTTTCTTTTTGTTTTCTGAAGAAATGATTTTTGTTTTTGCCGGACTTTCATTTTTTAAGGCTGAAAAGTCAATTTCAAAATCAGCGACAGGCTCTTCCGCGAAGATAAACGAGGCTAGCAATACTGAAAATATAGAAACTGCAATTTTTTTCTTCATTACAATTTTTCACCAAAGTAAATTCCTGCCCATTCCCAGCGTCCATGGATTTCAGGGTCAGCTGGAAAATTCACTTTTCTAAAATACAGATACCAGACATTTACGTAGTTGCTCCAGCCTGTTGTGCGCAAATATGCTTCTGTTGGAGAAGATGACGGATCGAGTTCCGCGCTGTAACGGATTCTGTTTCCGCGCATAAATGAGCGCATCGAAAAACTTTCCTGGGCATTTATGTCAGTTTCAACTTGCCGCCAGGACATTGCAAAAAAGTTGACTTTTGATTTGTAGCGGTCAAGGGCTCTGTAATTGTATGATGAAATTCCAGATTTTACAGCCGCAACAAGAGCGTCAAGAGTTTCAAATGTCCAGTCTTTTGCTGAATTGCTGAAATCTATGAGCTGCTTTGCATTTAAATATGCGTTAGGGTAGCCTGAAATTTGCAGCGTGGACGCGTCGTCTTGGTCAAGAAACTGCGTGTATGAGCGGATTGCCTGGTTCCATTCGCCTTCCTTTTCGTATTCAAGGGCGAGCCTGTAGAAAAGTTCCGTTGTGCTTACGTTGTTTGGAAATCTGCTTATAAGCTGGTTGAAATATGAAATTCTGTTTGCCGGGCTTGAGCTGATTTGAATCAAATGCTGAAGGCAAATAAAATGAATTGATTTTCCCTGAACAATAAGATCGTTGTAGTTGTTTATAATCCGCTCAAAATAGTATTCAGCTATCGGCTCTGCTTCGTTTTCAAGGTAAGCATAAGCTGTCATCAAAAGCCAGTATGCGTTATAAGAATCGTCTTCGTGCAGTTCAACCCAGTTTGTAAGAAAATGCACAAGCGACGCATAGTCTTTTACGGAAAGCATATTGTTTGCGATTCTGTTTACAACCGCATATCTTGTTTCTCCCTTTGTTTCTTTTTTTTCAAGCAGCGAAATCAAAAGATTCTGTGTGTTCTTGTATTGCTTTGAAAAAGCTTCCGGCAGAATTGCGCCTTTTCTGTCTTTTGCGCATGACATTATAATTATGGAAAAAAAAGCCGCCGCCGCAAATCTAAAAACTTTCCGAATCATTCTTTTATTCTACCATATTATAGAAACTATTTTCAATTAAAAATTTGAATCGCAAAGTTGTTCCTGTAAGTTTTTAAAAGCCGTTGTCAAGAATTGAAATTTATCTTATTATTTAATGAAACTATGGAAAATCTTGAGCGGACAAAAAAAGTTTCTCCTGCAGGACTAAGAAAACGCAGCCTTTACATTGCATTGGGATTCATGCTTGTTTTTGACAGCATTTTTTTTGCCTTGCTGAACATAGAATTATTACATTTAAATTTAAAAGAACTTTGGCCGGTTATTGTTATTAATGCCGGACTTGCTTTTCTTGTTTCAGATTTATTCATTTATAAAAAAATCAGGGCGGTTTTTCTTTTTCCGTCTGTCGCGCTTTTTGTTCTGGGAATTATTTTCCTGCTTTTTTCGCTTCATGTGTTTCATATTTCGTTTGCAAAATTTATTTCGGTTTTCTGGCCAATAGTCCTTTTTGTTCTGGGAATTCTTCTTATTCTTGTTTATGGAGTTCAAAGAATAAACAGCGAGGAATTTCCGTATATAAAGGATGATTCTTCAGATGACAGCTTTTAGAAAATTTGCTTTAAGGAAAACTGTGGCCGGATTTTTTAGAGATGCCACAATTTCAGAAAGAATTTCTTTACGGAAAATGCGTGGAACTTTTTATCTTGTTTTTGCTACATTGCCATTTATTTTCTCTTGCGCAAGTTCGCCTTCTCCTGCGCCGAAATCCGAAGAAAAGTTGCCGGCAGTCGCGGTTCAAGTTTCTCCTTCAAAAAACAGGTCTTTTTTTTCTTCTATCGACAAAGAAACAATGCGCCTTGTGGAAATCGGTTCTCCACAAAGTTTAAGGCAGGCCGCAGCTTCAATTCATAAAAGTTCTCCCGATGACTATTCCGACGCTGAAAAAAGCATTCTTTATATTTCCGCGGAAATTATGAAACTTGCCTGGCCGTCAGAAGCCGTTACTTGGAGTGTTCCGCCTATTGCAAGGACAAATCAGTACATTGGTGCCGTTGAAAGCGCAAAGAAGGGAATTTATGATTTAAGCATGAATCGCTCTGATTTTCTTTCCATTATGCTTCCATCGTTGGTTCTTTTGACTTCATCAGGAGTAACAATTGAAGATTATTATGAGCTGTCTGAAAACTCTTTGAATTTTGCTCTTGAGCTTTGTCCTGATTCAGTTCTTGCAAATTATCTTATGGGAATTCTTTGTCTAAAGCAGAACGAAAATGAAAAGGCTTTGGAATATTTTAAGCTTAGCAACGGAAAATATGCTGGAGGAACAAAAGAAATTCTTGAATCTGTGGCAAAGGCTTGTTTTTTGACTGGAAAGTATGAGCTTGCGCTTTCATTTGGAGAAGAACTTTTGTCGCGCTTTCCACAGGATACAGAGCTTTTAAAAACTTGCGCTCTGTCTGCTTTTCATCTTGGGGACTTTGACAAGACAGAAGGCTTTGTTGTGCGTGTGCTTTTGCTTGAACCGGACAACACAAGCTATGTTTTACTGCGTGCAAAAATCCTAATGGAAAATCAGGACTATATCAGGGCTTCTTCTTTGCTTGATGCCGTTGAAAAGAAAAATTCCACTTCCAAGGAATATTATCTTTTGCGTACACAGCTTTTGCGTGACTGGAGCAAGAATAATGCCGCCGCTATAGAAACCGCCGGAACTGCTCTTAACTTATATCCTTATGATTCTGAAACTTTGCTTGTTGCCGCAGAAACTGCTTCTGTTGCGGGACTTTCTGTAAATGGAATGACAGCTCTTGAGCTTGCTGAAAAAGTTCTTGAAAAAGATTCAGAAAATGTTCAGGCAATGGAAATTCTTTTGGATGAATATATAAAAAAATCTGATTATGCAAAGGCGTATTCCCTAAGCTCACGACTTATGCAGATTCCTTCAGTGCAAAAAACTTCGCTTTTTAGGCATATCGATATTTGCCTTGCATTAAAAAAGAACACTGAGGCGATGAATCTTGCGCTAAAGGATTATGAGAAAAATCCCGCTGATGAGAATTCGTGCATGGCTTACGTAAAAGTTCTTTCTGCTTCCGGACAAAAAAATTCAGCGATGCAGCTCATTTCAAGTCTTTTGCCTTCCGCCAGTCAAAAAATGAAAAGCTTTTTGTATTTTGAACGCAGCCAGATTCAGGGAACAGAAGATTCAGTTCTTGCGGATTTAAGGGCAAGCCTGACTGCAAACCCGCGCAACAAGGATTCTCTTTACAGTCTTTACAAAATTTACTATGCAAAAAAAGACTGGAGGCGGGCGCAGTATTATTTGAAGCAAGTTGTGGCTCTTGACCCGTCAAATTCTTTGTATCTAAGCAAAAATTCAGAACTAGAAAAGTTGCTAGGAAGATAATTTCCTCTTATTGAAAAAAAATTTTATCCCAATTAGCGCAAGAAAGTTTAGAGTTTATGAAATGAATTCCTCTAAATAATTCTCTTGTAAATTTATGCGAATAATGCTATCCTTTCATACCATTTTAAATTAATTACGAAGGAAGGAATTTAATATGTTGTTTAATTCACTTTTGTTACAGGCAGCTGATCCTGCGGCTATGGGCGGCGGATTTGGAATGTTTTTGCCTCTCATTCTTATCATAGGAATCATGTACTTTTTTATGATTCGTCCGCAGAACAAAAAGCAGAAAGAACTTCAGAAAATGCTTGATGCGCTTCAGAAGGGCGACAAAGTAATTACAATCGGAGGAATCCATGGAACTGTCAGTTCTGTAAAAAAAGATTCAAATGTCGTTACAATAAGAGTTGATGAAAATACAAAAATAGAATTCAACCGCTCTGCAATTGCAACTGTTGTTTCTGATAAGCCTGCTGAAAAAACTGAAGAAAAGAAATCAGGAAAAAAGCAGAAAGAAGAACTAAAAGCCAGCACGGAAAACAAAGAGCCTGCTGCTTCAGAGGAAAAGAAAGATGAGTAAGAAAAGCCGGCTTTTTATGATTATTGCAGTGCTGGCTGTTTGCTTTGCCTTTTTGTGGCCGTCAATCAGCTGGTATGTACGCACTCCAAAAGAAGACAAGGTTCTTGCCTTGAGTTCTTTGGAAAATATAAAAAATTATTCAAGCTTCAGGGCTAATTCTGAAGTTAGAAAATTAGTTGATGCTGTAAAAGCAAATCCAGAAGCTCCTGTTCCAGAAGATAACCAGTGGCTTTTAAAGCAGGCAAAGATGAATTTCAAGGCTGCTGGAGAAAAAGCTCCTGCCACCATCCTTTTGAAAGACGCTTTGAATTCTTTTGATTCAAAATCAGAGCTTGCTTCTTTTATCGAAGGAATTTATAGAAAAAAGATTCTTAAGACAAAAGACTATTATAAGAATTCTGTAAAACTTGGTCTTGACCTTTCAGGCGGAATGAACGTAATTGTAAAGGCTGATCTTGACTCTGTTATTGCAAAGCAGGGCGACGCTGTTTTAGACACTGCAACTTTGAAAGCTGATATAATGGCGCAGGCTGTTGAAACTTTGACAAGCCGCATTGACCGCTTTGGCTTGAGTTCTCCAACAATCAGACAGCAGGGTGAGGATAGAATTTACATTGAGCTTCCTGGTTCTGCAGAAGCTGATCAGATTAACTCGATAATTCAAGGACGCGGAATTTTGAATTTCCGCCTTGTTGACAATGAGGCTACTTCAAATTTCAATGCTTATTATTACAACAATCCTGATACAACTTTTGATATAAGAGGAAATCTTGTTAATCCTTCAATTATCCCTGACGACTGCGAAGTTTTGGGCTACTACACGACGGACGCTTACGGGCTTGACCAGCGCGAAGGCTATCTTGTTGTGAAGAAAGATGTTGCTCTTGACGGAAAGCACATAAAGTCAGCTGATGTCGGTGCGGAAGAGCTTACAGGACGTCCTGCGGTTACATTTTCTCTTGATGCTGAAGGCGCTGAAATCTTTGGAAAATTCACTGGCGAGCACGTTGGTGAAAACCTCTGCATTATCAGCGACAATAAAATCAAGTCAAATGCTACTATAAATACAGCCATTACAGGCGGAAACGTTCAGATTACAGGATTTGGACAGCGTGAAGCCCAGAACTTGCGCAAGGTTTTGCAGACAGCTTGGCTTGATGTTCCTCTTAGCGTAGAAAGCCAGCAGGTAATTGGAGCTTCTTTGGGAGAACAGGCAATCCGTCAGGGACTTTTGGCAGTTGCAGTTGGTCTTCTTTCAATTATGGTTTTCATGCTTATATGGTACAAGGGTTCTGGAATAAACGCCTGTGTTTCTCAGGTTTTGAACCTCTATATCATGTTCAGTATTTTGAGCGCATTTAATCTTACAATCACTTTGCCGACTGTTGCCGGTATGATTCTTACAATCGGAATGGCAACTGATGCTAACGTTATTATCTTTGAACGCATAAAGGAAGAACGTCGCCTTGGAAAAGACAGAGCTTCTAGTGTAAGCGCGGGATTTGACAACGCATTCTGGGCAATCATGGACTCAAATATCACAACATTTATCGCCGCAATATTTATGACACAGCTTGGAAGCGGTGCCGTTCAGGGATTTGCAGTGAGCCTTGCGATTGGTGTAGTTTCAACAGTATTTACAGCTTTGGTTGTCTCTCGCCTTATATTTGATTTCCAGACAGAGGTCTTAAAAGTAAAGAATATCAGCATTGGCTGGGGGATTAAATAATGAAAACAGTAAAAAAATTCAGTAAAGCATTTCCTGCCTGCGCTGTTTTAAGTTCAGTTTTGATTCTTTTTGGAATCGCAGGATTTTTTATCCGCGGAATAAACTTTGGCATTGACTTTGTGCCTGGTCTTTTGGAAGAAGTCCGCATTGGTCCGGCTGCTATTGAAATTTCCTACAACGGTTCTGCAAATATAAGTGTTGGAACTTCAAGCACTGCACTGGAACTTGTTATAACAGGAACTAGCGCAGAAAACGAAACTAAAATTTTTTCTTATGCGCAGAATCCTTCTATAAAAGATATTGCGGCTTCTCTTTCTGAAGTTGACGGACTTTCAGTTTCTGTAAAAGGCGCTGAAAATGTAAGTTCTTACGGAATTTATTTGGACAGCTCTTCAACTTCTCGTCTTTCCGCAGACGCTCCTGTTTTGCTTTATGTTTCAGACGCATCAACAAATGTTTCTATTGATGATGTCCGCTCGGCTCTTGCCTCTGAAAGCGTTGAAGTAAAGGAACTTGGAGATGATTCAAACAGAAGTTTCCAGATTCGCGCGGCAATTTCAAAGAACGATATTTCTTCTGATTCTCTTCAGGCGGAAATTATCGGTTCGCTCAAGGAAAAATTCGGCGAAAGCAATGTTGCGATTATTAAAACTGACTTTGTAGGCTCAGGATTTTCTAGCAGCAATGCAATCAAGTCTGTTATTCTTGCAGTTGTAACTTTGCTTGCAATCTGGATTTACTGTGCTGTAAGATTCCACTGGGATTTTGCGGTCGGTGCTATAATCGGACTTGTGCATGACTGTCTTATAATGTTCTCGTTTATTTCATGGACACAGGTTGAATTTTCTGCGACAAGTTTTGCGGCGGTTCTTACGATTTTTGGTTACTCAATCAATGCCACAATCGTTATTTTGGATCGCGTGCGCGAAAATATAAGCTTGATTCAGACAAAGAAATTTAACGATATATTGAATGCTTCGATTTCTGAAACATTATCGCGCTCAATTATTACAACTGTAACAACAATGTTCGCTTCTGTTGCGCTTCTTATTTTTACTTCGGGAAGCATAAAAGACTTTGCGATTGTTCTTACAGTCGGTCTTGTTTCTGGATGTTATTCTTCTATGCTCATTGTTCCGGGCTTTGTGTCTTTGATGCGCCGTAACTGGGAGCCGGGAGAATTTGCAAAACATGTAAGGCCGCATAACAACAAGAATGTTCTTTCGTTTAATTCAACACAGAATGTTTAAATATTGCTTTAAGCGGATTTTTTCCGCTTGATAAGGAATTATTTTAAGGCCGTAACTTTTTTAGTTGCGGCTTTTTTCTTTTATATACTAGTTTCAGGCGATACGATTTTTGAAACTGGCGTTGGAGTTGCTGTTGAAAGTTGTTCGTGCCAAAGTTCTTGGGTTTTGCATGGGAGTCAGACGTGCAGTTGAAACTGCTTCCGCTGCTCTTGAAAATTCAGAAAAAAATGGACATAAGAAAGTTTTTACTCTTGGACCTTTGATTCACAATCCTCTTGTTATGGATTCTCTTGAAAAAAAAGGTGCGCAGATTCTTGAGCCATCTTCACTTGAAAAGGCAAAGAGCGGTTCAGTTGTTGTAATCCGTGCGCATGGAACTACGCCGCAAGTTGTGTCTGTTCTTGAAAATCAAGGGGCGGAAATTCTTGATGCGACTTGCCCAAGAGTTCACCTTAGCCAGAAGAGAGCGGCTGAATGGAAAAAAAAAGGTTTTCTTGTTGTGATTGCGGGCGACAAAAATCATGGTGAAGTTGTAAGCATTTCAGGCTATGCGGAAAATCATGCTGTTGTTGTGGAAAGCGCAGAGGAAGCTTTGAAAATTGAAATTCCTGAAAAAACGGTTTTGATTGCGCAGACAACATTCAGTCCTGTTGAGTTTGAAAAAATCGCTTCAGCATTGAAGCAGAAAAATCCTTCAGTTCAAATTTTCAATTCTATATGCTCAGCGACAATGGAGCGGCAAAACGCATTGAAAGAACTTGAAGGCAAAGTGGATGCTATTCTTGTCATCGGCGGAAAGAATTCTGCTAATACACGTAGGCTTTTTGAAACGGCTTCTTTAATCTGCGGAAAAACTGCGCTCATAGAAGATTCTTCTGAAATTCCTGATAGTTTTTTTTCTTTAAAAACTGTCGGACTTACCGCCGGGGCAAGCACTCCTGATTTTGTCATAGATGAAGTTGAGCGCGCATTGCTTTCCGGTAAATAAAAATTTTATTTCATTTGAAATAGTTTTGTTTTTCGTTATAATTTGAAACTGGAGGTTTACTTTATGAAAAAAGTAATTTTGGCTGCGTTTTTTTTAGCAGGCATGTCTGAACTGTTTGCTTACAATCCGCCTTATGGTGGTGAAGACCTTTATAGACTTGCACATCCTGAGCTTATGTCTGGTGCCGCGTCTGCTGCTGGCGGTCCGAATTTTACGATTGTTCCAGCGTCCATAACTTATAATCCCGCCCTTACTGCTGGTGTGCAGCGTGCTGATATTGATTTTAGCGGAACTGTTTTTTATAACTTTGATAAAATAAAAATTGAAGGCGAAAGCAGCGATAAGACTGTTGGTGGCGGATTTCAGGCTGGAATGATTGCTCCTACAAAATGGTCTGTTGTTTCGCTTACTGCAAACGCTCTTTTTGCTGATTTTTACGGAATGGATTTAAGAAAGACTTTGGTTTTTCACGCCGGATTGGCAAAAGAAGTCAATGAAAGACTTTCCGTAGGCGCAAATGCGTATACCGGTCTTTATATGGGAAGCGGCTCTGATTTTTCTGCTGGAGTGGATTTTGGTGCGCTTTATAAAATGAGCAGCTTTGGCATTTTTACAAATCCGAGGTTTGGAATTTCTCTTTTAAATATTGGAAAGCCTGCTGACTATGAAACACTTGGAATTGATGAAAAGAAGGATTCTTCATCTTATCCGTCTATGCTTACTCCAAGGGTTTCCTTTGCTTCGACTGTTTTTGAAGTAAAAAAATGGACTGGCTCGTTTAGCACGGATTTTGCCTTTCCATTTTTTCAGAATTGTATAATGGATTTAGGAGTTGGATTTGAATATAACAAATTTGTCCGCTTGTCTCTTGGCTGGCAGGCGAATGTCCGCGAAATTTCAGAAGGAAAGGCAGACGGCGTGAACAGTATTTCAGTTGGCGTTTCATTAAAACTTGGAATAACTTCTAAGAAATTTTCAGAAACTAATTCAGACTGGGAAAAGAGCGAACTAACTCCTTCTGTTGCAACGCAGACTCTTTATTCAGGAATTCAGGCTGTAAGTTTTGGCGCAAGGCTTGACTTGGGATTGAAAGACACCGATGCTCCTGAAATCATTCTTTGGAACGAGGAATAAAAAATGAAAAAAACAACTAGAAAAATTTTTACGGCATTTGCACTTTGCTCTGCGCTCAGTTTCTCTTCTGAGCTTTTTGCCGAGCCTGGCATTGTGTATATTTCACCGAACAACGACGGAATTCAGGATACTCTTGAAGTTCCTTTAAAAATCCGCGAAAAACGCTATGTAAAAGAATGGAGCTTTGTAATCACTGATGAGGGTGGAAATGTTGTGCGCACAATCGGAAACAAAATTTCGCTTCCTTCAAAATTCACTTTTAAAACTTTTTTCAAGACGTTGATAACTCCAAAGCGCGGCGTTGATATTCCTTCAACAATTGTCTGGAACGGATTTTTGGATGACGGTTCATTGGCGCAGGATGGAACTTATTACTATCAGTTTACGGCTTCTGATGACAATGGAAATACTGCCACAACTTCAAAACTTCCGGTTGTAGTTGACAATACTCCGCCGGAAATCAATCTTGCGAAACTTGAAGGTGCCGATAAAATTTTTGGCGAAGGAAACAAGGCTGTGTTGAAAATCAAGCAGTCTGGTTCAACTGAAAAACTGTGGACTGCAAAAATAACAGATGACCATGGAAATCTTGTCCGCTCATACAAATGGGAAGATTCTTCTCCGCTTGAAATTGAATGGAATGGAACAAACGAAAGCAAGTCCATTATGCCAGACGGAGTTTACAACTACGAAATTACTTCGACTGACTTGGCAGGAAACACTTCTGAGCAAGCAAGAATTTCAAATATAATTTTTTCTGCTGAAAAGCCTGAAACCGCAGTTTCAATAAACGGCTCAAGGTATTTTGCTCCGTCTCCAAAAGGAAGCGTGGCGGTTGCAAGAAGGACAATTAATTTTTCAGTTGCAATTCCTTCTCCATCTGCAAGCGTGAACTCTCTTACCGACTGGCAGATTTCTATTGTAGGAAAAGACGACGACAAAGTTTACTATTCAAAATCTGGAAAAACAAATCCGCCTTCTTCATTTTTATTTGATGGAAAAAATAATTCGGGCAAAGATTTGGCTGATGGCGAGTACCGCGCAAAAATAACTGCAAAGTATTTGAATGGCTATGAGCCTGCTGCTGTTTATTCTCCTGTTTTTGTTCTTGACAATGAAGCTCCAAAGGCAGCTGTTTCTCTTCCTGCAAATACAGTTTTCAATGGAAAAAATAAATTTCAGATTTCTCAGCAGCAAGTTGCGGAGCCAGCCTATACTGGAGAAAAAACTTGGACAGGAAAGATTGTTGATGAGAACAATGCCGCTGTAAAGAATTTTGACTTTGACACAGTTCTTCCTGCTTCTGTTGAATGGGACGGACTTGATGACAACGGACAGTTTGTAAAAGACGGAAAATATAAATATGTTCTTGAAGTTTCTGAACTTGCTGGAAACAGCAATTTGATGGAATCAAAAGAATTTGTGCTTGACACAAGCAAGACTGAACTTGCGCTTTCTGTAAGTTCTGCTGCATTTTCACCGAACGGAGATGGAGTTCAGGACAAAGTTGTTTTGACTCCAGTTGCAAAAGCTTCAAGTGGAATCGACTCTTATGAACTTAAGATTTTCAATGGAACGGCTGTAAGGACTTTTAAAGGCTCTGGAAAAATTCCTTCTTCATTTGTTTGGGACGGACTTGCTGACGACGGAACAAGGTGCGCGGACGGAACTTATTCTGCTGTTATAAAAACTGTCGCAAACAGCGGAACAGAAGCGGAAGCCGCAAGCCAGGAATTCATTCTTGACACAGTTGCGCCTTCAATAAAAATTTCTGCGCCTTATACAATTTTTTCTCCAGATGGAATCTCAAGCCGGCAGACTATTCCTGTAAAAGTTGAAGACTGCTCTGTTGAAACAAAATGGAATGCTGAAATTCGTAATGCGAAAAATCAGGTTGTAAAAACTTTTGTCTGGAATAATTCAAAGGCTTTGGATTTTGCATGGGACGGAACAGACGATAGCGGAAACAAAGCGGCAAATGGAATTTATTCACTTGCGGTTTCTTCAAAGGATGCGGCAGGAAATTCTGGAAGCACAACGATTGCAGGAATTTCCTTGGATGCGCGTCCGGTAACAGGATTTGTTACTGCTGAATACAAAGGCATTTCTCCTAATGCCGACGGAATTCTTGATGCCCAGAAATTTGGTATAAAAGTTTCTCTTGCTGAAGGAATTTCTTCATGGAAATTTGACATTGTTGATTCTGCCAATTCTGTTGTAAAAACATTTTCTAGCAATGACAGTGAAAATCTTCCGGCTGCAATTACTTGGGCTGGCGACACATCGGATGAAAAAATTGCTGAAGGAACATTTACTGGAAAACTTCATGTTGAGTATGCAAAAGGAAATGTTGTGGACGCGGCTTCTTCATGCTTTATCTGCACTGCAATTCCGCCTGCGCTTTCTGTTAGAACTGCTCCAAAATATTTCAGCCCAGATAACGACGGCAATGATGACGACTTGTTCATTGAGCTTGGCTGCCAGACAATTGCTGGACTTAAAAATTGGAATTTCACAATCAAAGACAGAAACGGAAAATCATTCTGGAAGACAAGCGGAAAATCTTCAATTACAAAAAGAATCATTTGGGACGGCCGCGGAAACAATGGAGAAATTGTTCAGTCTGCGGAAGACTATCCGTTTGAATTTACAGCTTACGATGAGCTTGGAATGTCAAGCACTGTCCAAGGCGTTATAAATGTTGATGTTCTTGTTGTCCGCGATGGCGACAAACTCAAAATGCAAATCCCTTCAATTATCTTTAGAAGCAATGAAGCAGACTTTGGTGTAAGAACTGTTGATGCTAATGGAAAAATTATTAAGGCTGGAATTACACAGGCGCAGGCTGATAACAATGCCCGTGTTCTAAAGCGCGTTTCTGAAATTCTTAAAAAGTTCAAAGATTACAAAGTTACTATTGTTGGACACGCAAATAGAATTTCTGATAACTCTGCGGAAGAAACTGAGGAAGGTGTTTGGGGCAAGGCGTTGATTTCTCTTTCTGAGCAGCGCGCTGAATATGTTAAGAGCCAGCTTGTAAAATTTGGAATTAATTCTTCTCGCCTTTCTGTTGAAGGAAAGGGCGGAACAGAGCCAGTTGCAGACCGCAAGGATACAAATGTGAACTGGAAAAACCGCCGTGTAGAATTTATTCTTGAAAAGTAATTTTGATTCGCACAGCAGGGTATGTACTCGACTGTGATACCTTATGATAATAAGCGACCCCGATGCTTTGTGTCGGGATCGCTTATTTTTGCTTTTTTTCTATGCCGCGTTTTTTTTATAGAAGTTCTTCTTCTAGCTGGTCAACAAGATCTTTGAATGTGTCAAGAGCCGCTTGAACTGGTTCTGTGCTTTCCATGTTTACACCTGCGACTTTTAGGCTTTCGATTGGGTATCTTGAGCCGCCGGACTTTAAGAATTTAAAGTAGTCCTCATGTTCTTGCTTTCCTCCGTTGACAACTCTTTTTGCGAGTGCAAGAGCAGCGGAAATTCCTGTTGAATATTTATAGACATAGAATGCGTTATAGAAATGCGGAATGCGAAGTCCTTCCATGTCGCTGGATTTTTCAAATTTCATTGCAGGTCCGAAGTACTGCTCTAAAAGTTTTCTGTAAATACTACGGATTGCTTCTGTGCTTAAAGGTTCGTTGTTTTCTACAGCTTCGTGGCATTTCAACTCAAACTCCGCAAACATTGTCTGACGGTGCAAAGTTGCAAGAATATCGTTCGCGCGCATAGACAAAAGATATTTTTTCATTTCATGGTCTTTTGCATTTTTAAGAAGATACTCGAACACAAGCTCTTCATTGAATGTGGATGCGACTTCGGCTTCAAAAATTGTGTATTCATAAGACATAAATGGGTTGTTGCGGACGCTGTACCATGAATGCATTGAATGACCGCCTTCATGCGCCATTGTGTAAACGTCTCGCAATGAAGTGTCTTTGTAATTTAAAAGAATGTAAGGATATCCTTCGTAGCATCCGCTTGAAAATGCTCCAGAGTTTTTTCCTTTGTTTTCGAATCTGTCAACCCAGCCGCCTTTTAATCCGCCACAAAGTGTGTCTGTGTATTCGCTTCCCAAAACTGCAAGCGCGTTTCTTACAATTTCAACAGACTCGTCATAAGAAATTTTTGACTTTATAGATTTTACCAATGGAACGTAAACGTCATAGTGCCGGAGTTCTTCAACTCCAAGAACTTTTTTGCGGATTTTGTAATACCGATGCAGAGTGTCGAGATTCTTGTGAACTGTTTCTATAAGATTTTTGTAAACGCTTACTGGAACTTTGTCGCCGTAAAGAGCTGCTTCCAAAGATGAATTGTAGCCGCGCGCCCGTGCATGAAAAATGTCGTTTTTTACAGATCCTGAATATAAAGCTGCAAGTGTGTTTGCGTGGCTTTCAAATGCTCCGTAGAATTTTTCATAAGCTTCCTTGCGGATTTTTCTGTCCTGATTTTCTTCAAAGTCGCTCCAAGTGCTATGTGTGAGCGGAAGCTGTTTTCTTTCAACCTCTACAGTTCCAAAGTTCATGTCAACATCATTTAAAAGTGAAAATACATTTGATGCTGTCTGTCCGGATTCAGACTGAAGGGCCATTATGCGTTCTTCTTTTTCGCTTAAAATGTGCGGCTTGGCATGAAGTGCTTTTTGAATGTAGATTTTATAGTCTTTAAATTCCGGATGCTCTATCCAGGAATTTATTTTTTCATCTGGAATTGCAAGAAGTTCCGGTGTAAAAAAACTTGTTTCAGAGCAGGCTGCTGTGTATGCCATCATTACGCGGCTGTATTTTTCCTGTGCGGCACTGTCTCCTTGGTCAGCCTCATTGTTAAGGCTTGCGTAGTGATAGACTTTTTCAATTTGACGGTCAAGAGCTTCGTCTGCTTTTAAAGCTTCAAGAAAAATGCTGCTGCTTTCCGACAGCCTTCCTTTGAATGATGAAAAATTTTTTACAAGCGAAGGAATCTTTTTTAGATCCGCTTCCCATTCTTCGTCTGTTTTATAAAGTTGTGTAAGATCCCATTTGTATTCCGCAGGGATGTCTTTTCTTAATGGAATTGTTTCGTCTTTCATGTTTTCATATTATATCAAAAATTATAAAAATTCAATTTTGCTTCCTTTGTAGAACTTTATGATAAAATCCTGTAAAATATCCGCCATGAAAAATAGAATCTTTCTTTTTGCATTTTCATTGTTCATGCTGACTTTTTCTTCATGCTCTGGAGTTATTGGCTATGGGGTTCTTTTATGGAATGTCGGCGAAAAAGAAATTCCAGACGGAACTGTTGTTCCTGTTTATTTAAAGTCAAATATTTCCAAAGTTTATGTAATCGGACTTCCTGAAACAAAAGAAAAAATTGAAGTTCCTCTATGGAAACTTTCAGCTCCAGAATCAAAATCAAAGGCATTGAAACGTGCGCAAAAGTATTCTGAATATAAAGGAAAATATGCTTTTTGCATTTTGGACGGACTTCCAATCCGCGCAGAAAAAATGAACACTTCAAAGCAGGTTTACCGTCTGCGCAAAAATGAAGTTGTTCGCACGCTTTATAAAGAAAAAGGCGTTTCTCCTACAAACGGCGGAGTTCCTCTTTCTGGTGAATGGCTTCATGTTCTTACTGACAACGGAACTGAAGGCTGGTGCTTTAGCTACAATCTTAGGCTCTTTGAAATGAACTTGGATGGAACTTACGGAATTGGATCGGAAGTTGTTGAAGCTCAAAAAGCCGATGAAACTCTTGAAAGAATTCTTTCAACTGCCTGGTATCCTGAATATTACCGAGGCATGATTTCTAAAAAGCAGATTGACTTGGATTACATTGTTCCAGTCTACGGTTTTGATTCAGGCTATGTTTCTGGCACTACAAAAATCAGCCTTCCGAATTTAAATGTAAGTTTTCCGTATTCTGAATTTGAAAAATCAGACAACGGAGACTACAAGGCAAAAGACGCTCCTGTTGAAATTGTTCCGCGGAATTCGAAATTCATAATTGTAAAATATACAGATGAAGGCGGAAAACCAAAGACTTACAATTTTGTTTCGCTTGATGAAAATATAAAAATCGAAGAAATAGTTTCTGCAGAAAAAAACAGACGGCAGGGACTTTACAAATCTATCCAAACTCTTGGACCGGATTTCAAGAGCGGAAACTACGGAACACTTTCTTTTAACGATGGGAATATTTTCAGGTGGAGCGGATTTTCTAAGCTTGTTCCGTCTGTAATTCCTTCAGGTTCAAAAGGCTTTGGAATTGTTGAAATGAAATATTTTCTTGACGGAACTCTAAAATCTTCTTGGGACGGAGTTGTTACATTCCATTTTGAAAATGCCAGCCGTGAAGTCAACTTCCTTTATAAAAAAGAAGTCAACGGACTTAGGCTTGCTTATGCGAATATAATTGAAAAATACGACGATAGTTTTGGAAGAAAATATTCTTCAGTTTCTCTTCCTGCGAATTCTATGGTTTTGTTTTTTCAAAAATAAAAATTACTGAGCTAGTTTCAGAATTCAAAAAATTTTTTTCTGCTTTGAACTGGCTTATAAAAATAGGTTTTTTATGGCGTTTATTCAGTTTTCAAAAGTTTCGCTTGCATTTGGCGACAGAGATATTTTAAAGAATGTTTCTGTGAATTTGCAGGCAGGAACAAAGGCTGCTCTTACCGGCGCAAATGGAGCAGGAAAATCGACTTTGATAAAGATAATGGCTGGCATTTCAGAACCTGATTCTGGAGAACGGATTGCTCAAAAGAATGCGCGCATTGCATATCTTCCACAGAGCGGGCTTGTTCATTCAGGCTGCACTTTGAAGGAAGAAGCAGACAAGGCGTTTGACTGGGGCTACGAAATTCAAAAGAAGGCAGATACTCTTGGCGAGCTTTTAAAGTCAAATCCTGAAAACTCTGACAAGATTGCACTTGAGCATTCAGAACTTTTGGCGGAACTTGAAAACAGCGGCTGGTATCGGCGTGAAGTTCTTGCTGAACAAATTTTGCTTGGTCTTGGCTTCGAGCGCTCTGATTTTACAAAGCGCACTGAAGAATTTTCCGGCGGCTGGCAGATGCGTATTGCGCTTGCAAAAGCCCTTATGTGTGGTCCTGACATTCTTCTTCTTGACGAACCTACAAATTATCTTGACATTGAAGCGCGTAACTGGCTTGAAAAATTTCTTGCGGATTTTAAAGGCGGATTTTTGCTTGTAAGCCATGACCGCTATTTTTTGGATCATACAATAAATGAAGTCTACGAGCTTTTTAATGGAACATTAAAACGTTACCCTGGAAATTTTTCACATTATGAGGAAGTTCGTAAAGTTGAACTTGAATCTCTGATTGCTTCTTATGAACAGCAGCAGCAGGAAATTCAGCATCTTGAAGAATTTATAAAACGTTTCGGCTACAAGGCGACAAAGGCGGCTCAAGCTCAAGAGCGTCAGAAGATGCTTGATAAAATCCTTGAAAACAAAATTGAAATTCCAGAGAACCTTAAAAAAATTCATTTTAGTTTTCCAGAAGCTCCTCATTCCGGCCGGCTTGTTCTTACACTGGAAAATATCTGCAAAAACTACGGCGGACCTGATATAATAAAAAATCTGAATCTTGTTGTGGAAAACGGCGAGCGTCTTGTTGTCGCAGGAAGAAATGGAGCCGGAAAATCAACCTTGCTTAGAATCATTGCAGGAATCGACCATGATTTTTCAGGAACTGTAAAACTTGGAGCTGGAGTTTCAGTCGGATATTTTAGTCAAGACAGCGCGGAAAAAATAAACGGCAGCGAAACAATTCTTGAGCGTCTGGAAAACAATGCGCCTCTTGAACTTGTTCCGAAACTCCGTGATATGCTTGGCGCGTTTTTGTTCCGTGGTGACGATGTTTTTAAAAGCATCAATGTGCTTTCTGGAGGAGAAAAATCCCGCATTGCATTGCTTGAGCTTTTGCTTCGTCCTGTGAATCTTCTTGTTCTTGATGAGCCTACGAACCATCTTGATATGCATTCAAAAGACGTCCTGCTTGAGGCTTTGAAAAGTTTTGGAGGAACAGTTGTTTTTGTAAGCCATGACCGCGGATTCATTGAAGATCTTTCTACAAAAGTTCTGGAGCTTCATCCCGGTGTTTTCAGAGAATTTGTCGGCGACTACAAATATTATATGCAGCGCATTGAAGAAGAGCAGTCTGCGGAAGGCGAAAAAAATTCAGTCCCCGAAGCAAAAAGATCAGAGCAAAAAACTGAATCAAAACTTTCGTGGGAAGAACAGAAAAAGCGCGAGTCCGAAAAAAGAAAAATTCAAAAGGAGGCAGACAAACTTGAAACCATGATTATTGAGTCGGAAGAAAAAAAATCCGAACTTGAAAATCAGCTTTCTTTGCCGGAAGTTTATTCAAATGGCGAAACTGCAAAATCTGTTCAGGCTCAAATTTCAAAAATCGCTTCGGAGCTTGAAGAGCTTAATGCTCAGTGGCTTTGCGTTGCGGAAAAACTTGAGGCGTTTTCGTGATGAAAATTTTGTGCAATTTGTTGCGCATTTTTTTTTATATAAATTGAAAAATTGCATTTATTGGATTATTATATTCTCAGTTTAATCCAAGGCGGAGGAGCAAATGAAAGTTTTAGTTATTGGTGGCGCTGGATATATCGGAAGCCACGTTGTAAAAGAACTCATGGCGAAAAATCATGAAGTTACGGTTTTTGACAATCTTTCAAGCGGACTTATCCAGAATCTTTTTAAGAAGAATGAATTTATTGCAGGCGATATTCTTCATCCGGAAGATTTGGACAAAGCATTTGCCCGCGGATTTGATGCTTTTGTTCATCTTGCTGCGTTTAAGGCTGCCGGCGAGTCTATGATTTTTCCGGAAAAATATTCAATAAACAACATAAACGGAACTTTAAATATTTTGAATGCTGCTGTTGCGCACAACTGCCTTAACATGGTTTTCTCTTCAAGCGCAGCGACTTTTGGCGAGCCTCAGTATCTTCCTATCGATGAAAATCATCCTAAGAATCCTGAAAATTACTACGGATTTACAAAGCTTAAAATTGAAGAGTTCATGGGCTGGTACGATAAGCTTAAGAATCTGAAATTTGCTGCTCTTAGATATTTTAATGCGGCAGGATATGATCCTGAAGGCGTTATTTACGGACTTGAAAGAAATCCTGCAAACCTTCTTCCTGTGATGATGGAAGTTGCCTGCGGAAAGCGCGGCAAGCTTAAAGTTTTTGGAAGCGACTATGATACACGCGACGGAACTTGCATCCGTGATTATATTCATGTAACGGATTTGGCTTCTGCTCACGTTCTTGCTTTGGAATACATTGCCAAGAACAAAAAGAGCCTTACGCTCAACCTTGGAACAGGAAAGGGAATTACTGTTACAGAAATGCTTGAAGCTACTCGCCGCATAACGGGAAAAGAAATTCCTGCTGAATATGTTGGCAGACGCGCGGGAGATCCGGCTCAACTTACAGCTTCTTCTAAACTTGCAAAAGAAGTGCTTGGATGGGAGCCAAAATATAGTGATGTTGATACTTTGATAAAGTCAACTTATGATGCTTACTTAAAGTACTACAGTGAAAATTAGTTTTGCAAAAAGCCGTCTGTTGAAACAGGCGGCTTTTTTGTTTTATAATTTTCCAAAAATATTCTAGGACACAAAGATGAATGTTGATTTTGAAAAGATAAAAAATTACATAGAAAATAACACTTGCAGCATGGTGGAGCTTGAAAAACTTTTGACTTCTATTCCTGCTCTTGCTCCTGAAAACGGTGGCGAGGGCGAAGAAAAAAAATGCGCGGTGCTTGAGAACTGGCTTTTGTCAAACGGCATAAAAAATCTTAAGCATTATGATGCTCCAGACTCAAGAGTTCCTGCTGGATTCCGTCCGAATTTAGTCGCTGAAATTCCAGGTGAGAAAAATGATTTTTGCATTTGGGTTTGCGCGCATCTTGATGTTGTTCCTGTTGGCGAGCTTTCTATGTGGAATACAAATCCGTGGCAGGCTGTTGAAAAAGACGGAAAAATATTTGGCAGAGGAGTTGAGGACAATCAGCAGGGACTTTGCAGCGGAGTTCTTGCGGCGTTGAGTTTTGTAAGACAAAATATTGTTCCTGCTCATACTCTCAAGCTTCTGTTTATGGCTGATGAGGAAGTCGGCTCAAAGTATGGAATGAATTTTCTTATAGAAAACCACAAGAATATTTTTGGAGCAGATGATAGAATTCTTATTCCAGACGGCGGAGATCCTTTAGGACAGACAATCGAGGTTGCGGAAAAAAGTATTCTTTGGCTCAAGTTCCATATAATCGGAAAACAGGCGCATGGTTCTCGTCCTGATCAAGGCTGCAATGCAAAACTTGCTTCAAGCTATCTTGCTTTAAAGGTTCATGAACTTGAAAAACTTTTTAATGCGCATGACAAAATGTTTGAGCCTTCGCGTTCAACTTTTGAGCCGACGATGCAGTACCAGAATGTTTCCGGCGTGAATATAATTCCGGGCGATGATGTTTTCTGCGCAGACTGTCGTATTCTTCCGCAGTATTCACTTGATCAAGTACGCGCTGAAGTGAATAAAGTTATTCGGGAGACTGAAGAAAGTTACGGCGTAAAAATTCAAGTTGAAGAGCTTCAGGCGGAACAGTCAAAAGCAACATCTGTAGAATCCCATGTTGCAAAAGAACTTTTTGAAGCTATAAAAAATGTCCACGGAGTTGAACCTCGCTTTGTTGGCATTGGAGGCGGAACTGTTGCTGCTGGACTTCGAAATGCCGGAATTGACGCTGTTGTCTGGTCAACTATGGATGAACTTGCGCATCAGCCAAACGAATATGCAATCGTAAAAAATATCGCAAAGGATGCTCTTACAATTGCATATATGGTATGCAGGTGATTTTAAATTTCTTTTATCAAGTGAATTGTTGTCGCGGTATGTCCAGAATTTCCAAGCCGTGAAGAAAGTTCTGTAAAGCCGTTTTTCTTGTACATTGAAACTGCGCTTGAAAACTGCGGGAACGATTCAATGTAAAGTTTTTTGTAGCCTGCAAGTCTTGCACATTCTTCGGCAAGGCTGAAAAGCTTTGTTCCGATTTTCATTCCTCGTGAATCCGGGCAAAGGTAAAATTTTACAATTTCAGCGCAATCCGCCGGAAGTCCTTCAGTTGGAAAATATCCGCAGCCGCCAAGAATTTTTCCGTTCTGTTCCGCAACAAAATATTCTGATTTTTTATTTTCGCTGAATGTTTCAAAAAGAAAATCTGTTGCCTTGTCTGAATAAACTGAATTTTCTTTTGGTGCTCCGAACTCTTCAAATATTGCGCGGATTATAGAAGACAGCTGCCCGTTGTCTTTTTTCTGAATCGGTCTGATTATTATCGCTTCTGAAATTTTTCCTTGTGCAGAAGCGTTTTGACTTCTTTTTTTATTCTGCGGGAACCGGTCTTTTTGAACTCGTTTTCTCTGCTCTTTAAGTTCCCTTATGCTCCAAAGACACGCGCCTCCTATAAGTGCGCACAAAACCGAAACAATTCCGCTTGTAAAAATAGAAACTGCGCAAAATAAAATTCCCGTCGCAAGAAAAACCGGCCAGATTTTTTCAGAAAAATAATATTCGCCTTTTATAACAATCGGATGAAAAATTCCAATTACAAAAAATGATGCAAACGCAATGATTATTCCGTAAAAATTCAACATACACTTATTTTATTTAATAGATGCGTAAATGTAAAACATTAAAATTTTACAAAAGCTCTTGATAAATCCCGGGTAAGATAGAGATTGCTCTTTGTTGAGCGGCATTGCTATTAATTCTTGTAGGAATTGTTATGAAGAAGTTTTTAAGAATTTCAATTTGAGTGTTTATCACGTTGTCTATGTTCTGTGGATGCAAGGCTGATGGTGCTCTTGAGGATGAAAAATTGTCTGACTTGGTAAATTCTGAAAATGGTAGTAATGAAGAAAAAACAGGAATAAATTGCCTTTCAGTATACAACTCGCCAAGCGGAAATGGAATTCAGCTTATGTTTTCAAATTTGCCGGACGGATGTAATGGCGCGGATATTATGTATAAATCGGAAAATGATGAATATTGGCAGACAACAGCTTGGATTGATTTAAGTGGCAATAACAGACTTGTTTATTTTCCTTTTGCTGATGAAGGAAAAAAATACAGTTTCTATGCGAATCTTAATCATAATGAAACTGGAAAAGAATCTGTGCGCCTTGGGTATTCATCTGTTGTTGAAATTGTGGCTAAGGGTGAAAATTTGCTTGGTGAAATAAAAATATTAAACAATCCTTATATTGAAAAAAATATGAAAATGGAATTCTTAAGTTTGATAAAATCTCAGTCGAAAATCCAGATTGCTTGGGTGATGTTGTTTGCGAAGTTTTTGATGAAAGATGGGGCTGGCAGAGAGCGTATAAAGGCGAATTTACGGATGATTCTGTTTCTTTTGATTTTTCTGATGCGAATTTGAAATTTTTTGACAATCGAGACTTTTCCTATGGTAAAATATGGAAGATATAATTTCAATGTATATTTTTTGACAAATCAAGGCGGCGAAACGGTACGTTTGTTTTTTTACCACACAGTTTATAATTCTGAACCAGGATATGGAAAAAAGGTGCAAATGATTATTATACCTATAAGTAATCTCTATAAAAAAAACAAAAAAAATATAAAAAAAGCGGTTTCAAGGTGTTGACACATCCGTGTGATATGCGGTATATTAATGTCCACCTGCGGCGGCAAGCCGCAAGTTTTTTGAAAGGCATTTATCAGGGATGGACAGCAAAAGCAAGAAACGCTTGTAGGA
>ERZ1026894.29-NODE-29-length-97839-cov-26.882956_pt1 | contig 97839 bp, 63 predicted proteins | sample MGYA00380177_ERZ1026894 | MGnify/ENA primary metagenome ERZ1026894 (study PRJEB33269, sample SAMEA4719813) | human gut metagenome | biome: human-associated habitat; feature: organic feature; material: feces | place: Cameroon | collected 2013-10 ... | reverse complement strand
TGATGCAAGTTGCAGTCAAACTCTATCGACGCACGTACTTCCTCGAATGCTTACCAAAGTATGTGAAAGGAAAAAACGGGCGGCCTATTGTGGCCGCCCGAATCGGGAATGTGGTGGGTTATCTGGTTTTGATTAGACAACACACGTTATGTCTCAGATTACTTTCTTGTGAAGAACTCACCAGTTTCCTTGACAGGGTTACACTGGAAGAAGTTCGCATAGGCGCTGACGGTCGAGTGGTTGAACGCATTCGTGTTGGAAAGGACAACGCCGAAGCCACAGATCAGGTTCATTGACTTGTCGGAGTATTGGGTCAAGGTCTGAAGCTCTACATCATTGGTTGTCCTGTTCTGGTACATAATGGTGTTGAAGTCGTCAGAAATCTTAAACCACATCCAAACATAGTCCGGATCACCAAGTTCTGTTTCGGTGTAAAGCCAAGGCTTTCCCCAGGCAGTATCAGTCTTGGTCGCAAGCCCAGGGAAATAAGTGGCATATTTTCCGTTGACAGACTGGCCGATACCATCCCTGGTGTCAAGGAAGAATCCGATACGGGCTGTCTTAGCCTCATAATCGACATCCAGGCAAGCATCAAGTATCGTGTCAAAGAACAGTCCTTTCACACCGATGTTGTTCGTGTAAGTCTTGCCGTCAACATCTTTGAGAGCCTCTGTGTTTCTCGGGGCTCCAAAAGTGACAGATTCGAATGTATAAGGATCTGTTTTCGGCACAAAAGAGCCGGCACCAGCGAATGTCTTGGTAGTGAATGACCAGGTCCCCTTGAAGGAATCCGGACCGATCTGGAGAGCCTCGAAGGTGGAGCCGTTGGCGAAGATGAGTTTGGCGGAACGAGGCTTGCCGGTCTCGTTCTTGGTCCAGGAAATCTTACCATTAGCGTAGGACAGGAATCCTTCGGAAACGGCGGCGGAACCACCATTAGGGAAATCAATGGATCCAGCCTCATCAGAGATCCACTGGCTTGCCATAGAAACCTTGGCGAGAGTTCTCTCAACCGTGTAAACCTTACCGGCGACAACAGATGCGGCCGGCTTGAAGTCAGCGACGAAAGTTTCTTCTCCGATATTCACGAAAATTTTGGAGGTCAGGTCATCACCGGCCCAGACGGCTGCGGAGGCGGAGATGATGTTGTTGGCGATGGTCGCGCCGAGCTTGAGCTCACCTTCCTCGCTCTTGGCGCCGAGAACGCCACCGGAGATGTGGAGTTTATTGTGCATCTTGCCGTTGGACAGTGTTACAGAGACGGCGGCCTTCGGGTCAACCTCAGTTCCTTCCGGAAGAGCGAGGCTGAACTTCAGCAGACTTGTCTTGTAGGAGAAAGGAATGCTGGCGGCAAGGGCGTCAGGGTCAGTGGAGGTCAGATCCTTGAAGTCAACGGCTCCGTAGATGACCTGATTGTTCAGGGCTGCGGTGAGGTTGGCCTGTGAGCTGATGTCGGACACAATGTCGTCACCACCATCGAAGTTCGTGGTGTTGGCGGTGTTCGCAAGATAAGCGATGATCTTTGTGGAACCTTCAGGGATGGACACAGCGGGCTGGCGGAAGCAAGCCGTCTTACCGTCAAAAGAGATAGATTTTGGATCGATGGCAAGTTTCGTCACCGGACCGGCTACCGAATTGTCAGCCTTGGCGAAGTATGCCCAAACCACATCGTCGTTGTTGAAACTTGCCTTGTAGCTACCGTCCGTAGCCTCTGAATATGAAAGGCGGGTGGCCGGATCTCCAAATGTTGCGGTGATCGTCAATGTCTTCGCACCGTTCTCAGGAGCCACGACCTCGTTCTCAACCTTGTTGCAGGCGAGAAGCGAAGCGGCGAGAGCGAATATTGTCAATATTTTCTTGTACATAGTATTATCCTCCAAGATTAAAGTTTACCACCGTTGCCAAGGTCAAGGCCGTCGCCGATGCTGACCTTGCCGGTAAGAGAGTATTTAGGTCCAGTGGTCCAAGCATAATAGAAGTCGTTTGTCGGCCACATAGCGTTAAGAGCATCAACAACATTGGTGCAACTTACGTTATTAACCTTAACCGCAGCAGCCAAGACACCTTCAGCGGTCGCTGAGCAGACTGTACCTTCTGTAACCTTTCTGGCTGACTCCGTGCCAATCGCATTCGCGGCCACACCTTCAAGATAGTATGAATATGAGCATTCAGCGTTGGCATTCAAAGACTTACCTGCAATTGCACCTAAAGTGAGTTCTACATTCTCTACAGGTGAACCAGAAACAGGTGTAACGGTTCCACTTGTGTAGCAATTGTAGATACGTCCACCACTGAATGCACCTGCTATTCCTCCTACTAAAGGTTTTGCTGTTTCGGCATTCGCATATTTGACAGCACCTGTATTCAGGCAATTGTCAAGACGAGATCCGCAACCTCCTTGTGTCTGATTGGTGCGTCCGCCGCCAAGAATACCACCCGCTCTGTCTGAATTTGTGATGATCTCACCGCGGTTTTCGCAGTTATTGATGTCAGTACGAGACTTTGAGCCTCTTCCATCAAAACAACCCATAATACCACCGACAAACTGACCACCGTGAATTTTACCAGTGTTAAGGCAGGCGTAAATCGGAATCGCAGTCCAATTGTTATTATCATAGGACTGACCTACAATACCACCTACATAAATACCAGACTGCGCTACGGAACCACCTTCCTTACCGGTCACAGTGACTTCACCATTATTTGTACAATAGTAAATCTCAACCCTGTTCGGCGCATTTGAGAAAGACCAGGTATGGCCTACAATACCACCTACACCCTGGGTGCCGCCCTCGGTACCGGCGACATTGACCTTACCGTTGTTCACACAATTCTTGATCGCGATGACTCTTTTTCCTGTCTTGCCGGCCGACCTTGCAGAACCGACAATACCGCCGGTCCAACCAGTTTTGAATGTGCCATTGACCTCACCATCGTTCTGGCAATTCAGGATGTTTGCATTGTCCCATGCGGATCCGACAATACCACCATTGACTCCGAATCCGTTACTTGAGACAGTACCAGTGTTCGAGCAATAGGAGACAGTGTACCAGCTTCCGTGTCCGAGGATACCGCCACCCTTGTTGACACAAGTGACAGTCCCTGAGTTGGAGCAACGGCTTACAAAAGAACCATTCGCAAAGCCGACGATACCGCCGACTCCATTTAAATCAACGCCTTTGTCAGAAATATTATTGTTGGTCAAAGTGGCTTCAACCGCTCCGGAATTCTTTGAATTGGTGATGTTTCCTGTCCTGACAGAACCGCAAATACCTCCTACAGAACGGCCACCCTTGATGTTTCCCTCGTTTGAGCAATTATCAATAGCGAAGTTAGATTTGGAATCCACCCAACCGGCGATGCCTCCGACATAGCTGCTTGTTGATGTCACATTAGCCTTGTTGACGCAATTGGTGATCTTAGCACCGTTATCCGCATTGACGAGACCGCAGACACCGGCAGCGTCATCAAATGTTGAATTGACAGTACCCTCTACAGTAACATCGTGGATGTTGGCGCCCTCGGCGATGGCTCCGAAGAGTCCGCAGGATTTTCTGGCTGTCTGGTTGATGTTGAGGCTTACGGTCTTGCCGTTACCGTCAAAATCACCGATGAACTGCTTCTTGACATTGATGGAGGCATCGTAGTAACCGACAGGAGTGGTTACATTCTTGATGTTCTCCATCAGTCTCACATACTGATCCTTCATATTGTTACCGTCGTTCACATAATAAGCGAAAGCAAGGAAGTCAGCAAGGCTGGAGATCTGCCAAGGGTTACCCTGTGTGCCTTCTCCGGCAAGTGGCTTAAGAGCATCACCGATAGTTCCGAGATCATAGTAGGCATTGACAGCCAGTTCCTTGTCGGAAACCGTGGATTTACTCTCACTGGCGTTGTGAAGGTCAAGTGTAACGGCGGTCATAGTGAAACCTGCCGTGTAAGTTCCAGGAATGACGGTGGCATAGAAAGCGTTACCATTGTTTCCATCGACAGCGACAGTGACATCTGATGAATATGTGTTACCCTCGATTGTGCTGACAACAGGAGAACCTGATGTCATGTCAACACTGAAAAGTCCGGAAACCTTGTTGTTCACAGAGTTGATAGACACAACCTTCACCGCAGCTGCGGCATCGGCTGAAACCTTGAAGCGAAGGACTGACGTGACGTTCTTCATCTTCACATAGCGGTCTTCGGCGACGGCGCAAGCGATATTGGCACTGCCGAACAATCCATTTTGGTTGCTCGGAACCTCAAGAGTGAACTTCCCGTCCTTGACTTCTTTGGCGGCGGTGCAAGGATAGACAACATATATCTTACCCTCAAGAGTGGTGCTGAACTCGAAATATCTCTGACCGGCGAACTTGGAGTCAACCGTAAGGGTGTCTGATTCTGTTCCGTTGGTGACGAAAATCTTGTCACCCTCTGACCAGACTGTCTTACCCTGCTTGGTGATGTCGGTCTTTGTCTGGGTCTCCTCGTCAAAGGAGCAGGTGAAAGTCCTGAGCTCTCCTCTGGTCTGCCCGCCATCGAGAACCTCTTCACGGGCGCAAGCCGCTGAAGCTATCGCAAGAGCGGCCACGAAAAGCATTTTTATAGTCTTTTTCATCTTGTATTCAATTAAGGATTACTTGTTCCAGTCCCAACCCGGTTTGTCATAGTCCTCTGTACCGGATGAGTTGTCCGGTTGGGTTGGCTCCTCGCTCTTCTTTACCTCGACCTTGAGGATCTGCCAGGTACCGGCCTTCTTGCTCTCGTCGCTGACATACTTGAAAGCGATCTGGATTACAGAACCAATGTAAGAGTCAAGTTTGATCTCCTCGGAAGTCATCACCTCTGAACCGAGTTCATCAGGATAGGAGAATGTGATGGCTATCTGATTCCAACTGCCTCCATCCTTTCTTACCCAAAGGGAAGTCTGCTCTTTTGCAAGCTCGATGCCGGCGAAATCTCTGACAATGTGATCGAACACAAGGATAGGCTTCTCGGCGTTCTTCAGGTCAATCTTCTCTGTGTAGAGAGTGGCCTCGGTTGTGTAGTCGGCGTTCTTGTAGCCGGAAGCTCTCCAACCTGTCGAGGCGCTCCAAGACCAAAGTGCGTCAAACGCATAAGGGAATATCGCATTGTTGACAACCACCCCGTTCTCGGCGGTTTTGTAGTCGGCGGTGTAAGGGAATGCCTTCGTAGCGGCCGTGTCAGGGCTTGGCTCTGAATATTCCTCATACTTCACAAGGTAGGCATAGACAAACTTGCCGCCCTCATAGTAACCGATGATCGTGACTGTGCCGCGCTCCTTGACATTGTCAAGCTTGCCTCCCTGGGTGCCGTAAGCGACCTCAGAGGCACTGAGACCTGCGACCTGAACGGAGCCGGTGCCGTCAACGAGGTTGAACGAGCCATCGGACTTGAGGCTCTTCACAACTCCGGTGAGCTGGAAGCGCTGGTATTTGTAGATGTTCGCCAACTTGCTCATCGACGAAACGTCGATGGTCTGTACCTCAGGGATATATGCTTCCTGATTGATGGTGAGTTTCGCGGTGAGGGCACCGTCGGTCTGCTTGAATGTGACAGTGGCGGTGCGTTCCACATCCTCGTTCTTTGAGACGGTGACTTTCACAGGCTGGAGTTCCTTGGAAGGATCTCCCGCCATTGGTTCAACCTTAACCCAGGACGCCGAGTTCTCAACGGTCCATTCGACCGTGGCGGTGAGGTTCACTGTCTCGGAACCTCCGTCCACCTTGAAATTCAGCTCACCCGGATTAACCTTAACTGCAGGATCGCCGTAGCCGGGATCCTTTTTGCATGAGGAAAACGCGAAAATCGCGAGAACCGCTGCGGTCAGTGTTAACAAGTGTGATTTCATTGTGAATAAAATTTGTGATTAGAGATTAATATTTAGTTTCTTTTGAAGTACATCCCATCAGTGTCACTGCTGTTGAAGTTGGCCTGATAGATCACGTCATAGCCAGATGCCAAAGTGGTGGCACTCGTCGAGGTCGCCTTCACGCAGGAGATGCCGCAGATGTAGTGGTTACCCTTTGAGGTTTTCTGTCCCTTGTCCTTGAACACGTACCTTAAAGTGTTAAAGTCCTTGCTCACGCTGAACCACAGCCACTCGTAATCGCTGGCGGAGAAAACCCCTGCTCCCGGAGCGAATACATATTTCCCGGCGGCCCATCCGCTTGTCTGATTCAACTCGGGAAGAAACGACACGAATCTTCCGCCCCCGGCATCAAGTGCGGCACGTCTGTCAAGGAACACCCCAAAGTTGACTGACTGCCCGGCGTAGTCAATCTCCACCACGGCATCCATCACGGCGTTGAAATAAAGCCCCTTGACACCGAGGTTGTTGGTGTGTTCCGTTCCCGACGCGTCTTTCAATTTTTCGGTCTTGAGAGGTTCGCCTAAAGTCAACGGGGAGGCATAGCCAAGGGTGTTGCCTTTACCGAGGGTCTTGTTCGGGTCGAACAACTTGGAGTACAATGTCCAACCGCCCTTGAAATCATCCGCCGAGATCTGGGTCACTGAATATTCAGTAGCGTCAGGGAGGGTGATCTTCGCCGTTCTTGGCTTGCCGGTGGTGTTGGCGGTCCAAGAGAGCGTGCCATTGGAATATGTCAGCCAACCTTCCGAAGCGTTGCCGCTGCCTCCGGAGACAGACTTGCTTCCAGCCTCATCATTTGTCCAAAGACTGTTGGATGTAGAACCAACCTGAAAAGTCTTCTTGAGCGGTTTCGCGGCTGCGTCCCAAGAGTCGAAAGCCTCAAGGGTCAGCTCGTAAGTCCCATCCGTGACGTTGCCGAGTGAGCGGGTCCACTCCTTCCTCATCCCGGAGGTCTTGGCGCTCTTGTAGAAGTCGGCGAGGATCTTCATGGTCGTCACGACAGCGCCACCCTTCTTGAGGGTGAGCACGTAATGATGCACGAACTCGTCATCCGTGCCGGCGGCCCACTTAGCCGTGGCGATTCCATCTGTAACATCAACGTTTAACGTTGACAGTGACGGAGCCGCGTTGGCAAGGCTGAGTGTCGTGTGATTGTATTTCGTCAGGTGCCCCTTGTCGGATGTCGGATAAGAGGACACGATAGGTTCCCCGATGACATCTTTGTTGTAGAAGTCCATCCTCAGCACACGCATGTTGCCGCTGGCGTCGAACTGGAGCAGGTTGCCCTGCGAGAAGTCGTTGCAGTCCTTCATCACGGTGGCGCTGGACATATCCTCGTACTTGCCGTTCTCAAGCGCCATATAACGTACAGAGGCGCATCCGAAGACGGAGAAATCGCCCTGCCATACACTGCGAGGGTCGTTCAGAGGGAAATGGAGGTGGCCACCGAACACAATCGCCTGAGGATATTTCCTCAGTACCGGTGTCAACGCATCGGTCGCCCAGTAATGCGAAAGTGTGGAGTCCCATATTCCACCCTCCTCGCCCAGACGGCTGCCATAGACGGTGTTCTTGATCATCGGATGGGTGATCACGATGACATATTTCTCAGGCTCGGCCGAGGTGATGGCGGCCAACTGGTTGTCAAGCCAAGTGACGACCGTCGGGTCATAGACAATCGGCTGGTCTCCGTTCGGAGAGACGCACAGGATGTGATAATCCCCGATTACGCAGTGACGTGCCTCGTACTTTGTCCTCATCTCCTGATCCTGGTCTGTCTGGAAATAATCGTTTCCGAACATATTCCTCATATAAGCGACATCCGAGACCATTGTGGAGGCCCAGGCATATCGAGGAACATCGTGATTACCAATTGTGTAGATCATCGGAGTCTTATTCACGTCAATCTCTGATTCGAGGGTCGATTTGAACAGGCTCAACTGATTGTCGCTCGGCTGATCAATCAGGTCACCTACAACAAGGACTCCGGCCATTCCGTTGGAATCGTTCTCAAGAGCCTTGGCCTTGAACTGCTGGAGAGCGGACTTCCATTTGTTCGCCTGTGCCTGCTGGTTGACGTGCACATCGCTGACCACACCAAGCGAAAGGACAATGTTGCTTGCGTCAAAGTTCTTTGTCTTGTCCGTCGGTTTTGTTATGACGAACTTGGCGGCGTTGTAGATCTTCCCCTTTTCCACTGCAAGCGAAGAATTGTTCTTGGAGTAGCCGATCTCCTTTCCGGCGCTGTTGTAAACCCTCAAGGTATATCCCTTTGAGAGTTTAAGTCCAGGGTAAAGCCCGAACCAATAGGTCTTATCCGGTTCGATGGTCTTCTTCAGGGATGTCGTGGACTCAAACGCGGGGGTTGTGTTGCCGTTGACATTCTGACTGGAGAAAGACACAAGCATATTCTTGCTGATTCTTTCAGAATTGTTGCCTTCGAGCACCACGTATGAAGAGGCAGGCTCGTCAACCTTGAAAGCGAGGAGCGAGAATATGTTCTTGAAGGCAAGCGTGCCGGAACCGTCCGCGCAGCTTGCCACGGTGACAGTCGGCTTCTCAATGGTGTTGCCGTCAAGGTTGCTGGTTGACCAGTTGGCTTTCTGGCAGCCGTCTATTCCCGTGCCAGGAATCATTGCATAATAACCGGAGGCTCCGGCAGGAAGAGTACCGTTGGAAACAAACTTGGCGGTACGCCCGTCAGATGATATGTCTGTGGCCTTGATGGTTTCTGTTACAAGTGTTTCGCCATCGAGACAAGCGACCTCTATCACATCACCGTCTGTCCAAGTGGATTTGAATTCCGGAGTCGTAGTGTCCTCAAACGAGGCGGTGAACTCAACCGATTCCGGCTGAAGCTCTCCGGCTGCCATGACTTTTCCATTCGGGACTGTGAGCTTGTCGGAATAGACAGACTTGCTGACAACCTTGCCCGAAGCGTCATAGGCGGTGACGGTGTAACCCTGTCCTAGTACGGTTCCCGGCACAAGGCTGATGTAGCAGTCTCCAGACCCGCCGACATTGACCTTGATGACTTTCTGTGCCTCGAACGTAGGTTTTGAGGCCAAGGAAACGGAATAGTCGGAAGTCGAGACCGTGACATCGTAGTTCAGATCTTCCTCGTTGTTGCCTTTCAGTTCTATGGACTTGACGGAAGCGTCGGAGACCTCAACCTTAAGGAACGAGAATATATTCCTGAAGCTCAAGGTTGAAGAGCCTTTGCCGCACTTTGCCACGGCGATTGAACGGGTTGACGAGGTCGATGACGAGACAGTCCAAGAGGAAGCGGGATCACATCCGCTGACACCGGTCTCCGCAATGAACGCGTAATATTCATCGCAATCTTCCTTGATGCTTCCTTTCGATGTGAAGGTAGCGCTTGCCGAAGACACGGAGGAGGCGGTGATGGTCTCGGATGTGGATTGGCCGTCCTTGACTCCGATGAGATGAATAGCGTCACCGTCCGTCCAGGATGTCTTGAACGGTGTGGCCGCGGAAGCGTCAAGCGTGGCCGTGAATGTGGCGGCATTCACTTCCGGTTCCGGCTCAGGAGTCGGCTCCTGCTTCTCCTTGCAGGATGCCGCCACAGAGAGAAGCACAAGAGCCGAGAGTAGTATTGAATGATACATTTTCATCTGGTCTGCCGTTAATCAGCCAACGAAGGGATATAACCGTAAGGAATGAACTCCCAAAGATCGATGAAGCCGTCATCGGCGTTCCAAGAGTTTTTGAACACAATAGCCATGTAACGGCCGGTGGCGCCCTGGGTCACATTCACTGAATATTGGTCCGCAGATGTGGAGAGTGTCCCGCCGATGAACGGGATACCGAAATTCTTCAGATAATCAGCATCATCAGGATTGTAGTAGGATGAACCGACATAGATTGTGTAATCCTTGATATAACGCAGTGATGCCGCCGTGTTATTCTCGCAGAAGGTAAATCCCGTGAAAGCGAACTCTTCTCCGGCGGAAGTCTGAGTGTCAACAGAAAGGATTTTTGGGAATGCTTGTTTGTTATTATCAGATTTGGAGCTGTGCCAGCTGTATGCCGGACGATCATACCTGCCGTCAAAAATCTTCTCTGGAGTGTTGATTCCGAAATACTGTCCGTTTGTGGCGGTAACATTCCAACGGCTGCCGTCAATCTGATAGGAGATGCCGTCAACAGACTTTGTCCAAGTGCGCCAGACCGTATCCTTTCCGGCCTTAGGACAGAAAGAGGAAGAATATTCAAACCTCTTGCCCTTCATGGCATCCTTGAAAGTGACTTCGTTCTCTCCTGGTTTGAGGACAGTCTCGCTTTCAACCCACTCATCCTGAAGGTTCTTGTAGCGGAATCTTGTAGCGACCATCTCATCGGTGGCCTTGGACATCACGATTTTTGCGTCCCTGCCTTCCATCCTTGCGGAAGTGACAGTTCGCTCGGAGCGGGAGACCATCCAGCCATCTCCGTACGGAGAGACCGTAATCTCTGCGGCAAGGGACTTGTTGCCTACATCATCATAGTTGACAATGTCAAATGTGTAGGATCTGTCCTCGAGCTCTCCAACTTCTATGGAAACCTTGCCATCAGGGTAATCAGCATAGTCCACATCGATGGATTTCGCATAATTATCCCAGAACAGAGTGGCTGTCCGGACCGCCGGATCCATCGGTTTTTCCCAATTGACAATGACATTTTGGTAGCCGATGACGGAGGACAGGTTAATGGCCTTCGCAGGGTAGTCATAGCCGCCCTTCTTGACCCATTCCTTATAGATTTCATCCTGACCTCCGCAAGAGACCGCCAAAACGGCCAAAACCGGCACTGTCAGAATATTGAATGCTATCTTGTTCATATTCATAGTCTTTAAGTATTATAAGGATTCTTTCACAACCTCACCGTAAGGTGTGACCTCACCGAACTGAAGAGCACCGACAGTAGCGTCAGGCATCGCCCAGGAGGCGAAAGATGTGAGAACGACCCTCAAATAACGAATCTGATCATAGGCGTGAGGATATTCATCGCTGTTCAGCTCAAAATCATTGCCTCCGTTGAATGCCTCCACGTCTTCCGGTGTGACAATTCCGACTGAACCGTCAGGATTATAGCCGGAAGGTTTGTACTGAACGAATTTGCCAAGGCAGAACCAAGAGTCGTCAAAACCATGCTCGCCCTTGCCCTCTTTTCCTGAAGGGTTCATGCTGCCCCAGAACTCGAAGTTGCGCGGGTGCGCGTCACCGAAAAGTTCCGGATAAGCGATACGCGGGAGTGTCGCGATACGGCTGAGCGCAGCCACACAGCCGAGGTCGATCGTGAACCAGCAAGGAATAGGAACCTTGTCAACCGCCAGAAAGTGGCCTGTCGAAGATGCGCCGGATCCATCCCAAAGGCCTTTGAGAGGATAAGTTGAGCGTTCATCCTCCATAGAGAAGACATTGTCATCCTCAAGATACGCACCTTTGAACCCGGACTTAGGAATCTGCACTTCCAGCGCCGGAGTGAGCACTGCGGTCAGGGTGTCGGACACATTGCCCCAACGATCTCTGACATAGACTCCGAAGATTGCCTCTTTAGGCTCGATTCCACGTCTTGTTAGAGTGATGCTGTCACTGGCCGTGAACAGAGTCGTGACCTCCTTCCATTTGATTTCAGAGACAGGCTTACCGGCATTGTTGACATCCCCGTCACGAAGGATGCAGACGGCGATGTTCGCCTTGCTCTCATTGCCTGTGATTTTCACCTTGACACCGCCCGCGGCTGAAATGATAGTCGGGGAGACAGTCTGTATCGCCGGTTTCAAAGGGTTGAATTTGACTGTGACAGGGGTTGATTTATCTTCATTGATGTTGAATGAGCAGACTTGAATCTCATGTTCCTGGGTGTCAGCGAAGCCTTCAACCTCCAGGCTATCGACATATCTGGAGATTTTGGATTCGACTTCCACTCCGCCACGTTTATAGGTGGCGACAACGCCTTTTATGTTCTTGTCATCAGGGATCCTGACCCAGAGGACAGCCCCACCGCTCGTTGGTTTGACACCGGTGACCTCAACTGGCTGTGGAGCCGGGAGGCCCTTGTCGAGCTGGTCAATTCTGCCGTGGTTGTCCTCGGCACAGCCGGAAACCAGCAGCAAAGATGCGATTAATGTTGTTGATAATAATATTACTTTTTTCATTTGCGATGATTCTTAAGTTACCAACCGATGTTCTGCACAAGGTTAGGGTTGATCTCAATGTAGCTTGTCGGGATTGGCCAGAAGTAGTCTTTCAGTCCGAACTTCTGTTCATAGATGAACTTCTTTACGTAGTAGTCCTCAGGCAAAGCGGATACAATGTCGAATCCGTATATTCCTTTCTGGTACTCGGCGGCGGCCTCCTTCCATCTGCGAAGATCCCAGAACCTCTGACCCTCGAAAGCCAGCTCGTTGAGACGCTCCCTGTGGATGATGGCGCGCATTCCGACCTTGGTGTTGTAGTAGCCAGGACTGTTGCTGTAGGTGTCCCATGCGGTCTTCACGTCAGGGATCTTCGCGCGCTCACGGACGGCGTTGATGTACTTGAACAGGTCATCCCTGTGCGCTCCGTTCGGGCCTTCCGCCTCGTTGATCGCCTCGGCATAGAGGAGGTAGAGGTCGGACAGACGGATCATCGGCCAAGGGTACCATGTGGTGCCGGAGCCGGTGAATGTGTTGTTGCCAGTCCAGGTCGCCTGAATCGGGAAATGCTTCTTCGGGAAGAATCCTGTCACCGGACCTGTCTGGTTGCCTCTCTTGGCATGTGTACCACCCATCCTGCAGGCCACATAGTGAACATCCTCCGGTTTGAGGTCGTTGAAGTTACCAAGCTGCCCGAGCCAGTTGCCTCCGTCGAATCCGAGAGAGGCGTAGTACCTCGGCTCTCGGTCGAAGTTGAGCTTGATGGTGGTGTAGCCCTTGCAGATGTAGTAGGCATGCTGGTCATCGCCGACACGCAGATCCATCGGGTTGATGTTCGCCCATTCGGAATCGTTGGCGATAGGAAGCCCGTGCACGGTGTAGAACTGCTCGGCAATCTTGAGCGGAACGCCGATGAATATGTAGCCTCCGAGCATGTCGGTGAACCCGTTGAGGATCGGCATGCAGAGCTTGTGGTACATATTCATTGTTTTGGGATCCGGCTGTGTGTTGCCCCAGATGAGCTCGCTGTTCCACTTCTGGTTGAATGCGTTGCGGAGGGTCAAAGTGGTCTTGAGGGAGTCTGTCATGCGGTAGGTGATGTCATCGCCCTCGTAGAGGGAGATGTTGGCCTCCTCGGAGACTGCGATGGCCTCGCGGCAGGCCTCCATGGCGGCTGTCCAACGGACGAGCTTCTCATCATCTGTCTTCTCCGGAAACAGCCTCGTGGTTCCGTCTGTGTCCACGAGAGCCGCCTGTTCGGAGTTGCCGTTGAAAAGCGGGCTGGCGGCGTAGACCGCTACCTTGGCCTTGAAGGCGGCACAGATGGCCTTGTTGACGCGACCATATTCATCAACCGATGGATTGATGAGCGGAAGGTCAGGCATCGCCTTGTCCAGAAGTTCAATGATAAAGTCGAAGCACTCATCGATGTTGTTGCGGTGGACACGAACCTCATCGACAGAGGAGTCGATAGGGAGGCTCTCGCGTACAATCGGGACCGGTCCCCACTTGCGGACAAGGTTGAAGTGGAAGTAGGCCTTGAGGAATGTCACCTCGGCGATCCACTGCGCCTTCTCCGTCTCATCCATGTCCGGAACCTTACCGATGTTGTCGACAAAGATGTCACAGCAGCGGATTCCTTTGTACATGTCTGCCCAGTCATTGGCGAACACGCTGTTGGCGGTCATGTTGCCTCTGGCGATGTAGGACATCGTGAACGGCACACGGCCGGAGGTGTTGGTCGTGGTACGGCCATAAAGATCCCAGTACTCATCGCTTCCGAGCATGGCCGGGTCGTTGCCCATGGAACCCTCAAGGGTCATGTAGGAATAGCAGGTGGCCAGATAGCGGATAGCCGAGGATCTGAGGTTGAACGCGGTCTCGATCGACGGCAGACCGTCGTCAGGAACCACGTTGAGGAAGTCGTTGCAGCCCGCCGACCCCAGCAGCAAGGCCGCGGCCGCAAGGGAGGACGCTATTGATTTATGAATATTCTTGCACATGTTCATAGTCGAAGATTATTTGAATGTCACGTTCACACCGATGTTGAAAGTCCTCTGGATCGGGTAGTTGAATCCCTCTCCGGCGAGCTCCGGATCCCAGAGTTTGAACTTGCTCCAGCACAGGAGGTTGTTGCCCTGGAAGTAGACGCGTAGATTGTCGATGTGGATCTTGTTGGTAAGCTTCTGAGGAAGGGTGTAGCCGAACTCCATCTGCTTGAGACGGACGAAGGAGCCGTCCCTCATCCACCAGGTGCTGACCTGTGTGTTGTTGTGGTTCTCGTAGGCGCTGTAGCGCGGGTAGAGGGCGTAGATGTCACGGTTGTCCTCGCTCCAGTGGCTGTCGGAATAGGCCTTCAGAAGCTGTCCGTTGTTGACAAACGGAGCTGTTCCGTACTTGTTGTACTTCGTGCTGTAGGCGCTTGTGGCGTCAATCCAGAAAGACTCGCGTCCCAGACCTTGGAAGAACACCGAGACATCGAAGCCCTTGTGACCGATGGACACACCGAACCCGTAGATGATCTCCGGGGAGGTCGGATAGCCGATCGGCACCATGTCCGCGTTGGTGATCACACCGTCACCGTTGACGTCGGTGTACTTGATGTCACCGCCGCCGTACTGGCTGCCGAAAGCGGCCTGCGAAGGGCTGTTGGCGGCATCCTCATCATCGATGAAGAGACGCTCCGCGATGTAACCCCATGTCTGCCTGATCGACCTGCCGGCGTGCTGGCGGTAGGATTCAGGGTAGGTAGGCTCCTCATAGACATCATACTTGCCGGTGGAGTAGGTGAAGTTCGCCCTCGCGGACGCCCAGAGGCCGCTGGCCCAGGCCTGCTTGTAGTCGGCCTGGATGTCGATACCCTTAGAGCGGGCCTGGCCGATGTTGCCGTAGACGGAGGCCTGGAGACCCATGGTGTTAGGGATGTCGGCGCGCTGCATGAATATGTCGGTGCGGTGCTCGGTGAAGTACTCGGCGATGATGTCGAGCTTTTTGAATAGACCCAGCTCGAGGGCGTAGTTGCTCTTGTAGGACTTCTCCCAGGTGATGGCCTCGTTGGCGTAGCGCACGACTCCGATACCGTTGTAGCTCACGTTTCTGGTCTCACCGAAAGATGCTCCCAGACCGCTGTTGTTCATGCTCATCTCCGACAGGTAGTAGAAACGGTTGGAGCTTGAGCCGATGTTGTCGTTGCCGACAAGACCGTAGGAGTAGCGCAGCTTGAGATTGCTGACCACCTTGGTCAACGGCTTGAACCACTTCTCGTTGGACATCATCCACGCGAGACCCGCCGAAGGGAAGAATCCCCAGCGGTGGGATTTGTGGAAACGCTCGGAACCATTGTAGCCGAAGTTATATTCAACGAAATACCTCTTGTCGAAGCCGTAGGTGAAACGTCCGGAAAGGCCGGCGTTGCGCGATGGCAGGGACAGCTGGAGTGAGCCGGCGTTGGCGGTCAGGGACTCGCTGGCGGTGAGAACCAGAAGTCCTGTCACGTCGTGCTTTCCAAATGAGCGGTTGTAGTTCAGGCGGGTCTCGGAGTACATCGTGTTCTTCACCGTCTTCCCACTCTCGGAATATGTCAGGTAGTCCGTTCCATTTTCGTTGATGCGGTTGACGTGGTACTCTCCCGTGTAGGAGTCGTAACGATCCAGCCTGTACCAATAAGGATTGAACTGGCGGTTCACTGTAAATTCGGACAACCTTGTGAGGTTGAACAATGTCATGAACGACAGACCCTTGGTGATGAACTTGAGATCCTGCTCAAGCTGTACGGCGGCGATCATCTGAGAGCGCTGGTAGTTCTTGTAGCCCTTGACAAGGTTGGCATAAGGGTTGATGTAGGAGCCATCCTCGTAGTTACCGAACATGATGTGCTGGATCCCCACGTGCTCGTCGTCCACAGGGTAGTAGGCCGGGAAGAGCACAGGGTCGGAGTGCATGACCTGACGGTAGACATCGCTACCTCCGTTCAGAGGGCCTTGATAGTCCCTGAAGTTACCGGTCAGGCGGACAGCCAGCTTCGTTGTCGGGGTGACGTTGATGTCCACGTTGGAGCGCAGGGTGTAGTTCTTGTCGTCGATGTTGTTGTTGAAACTGTTGCGCTTATCGACTTTCAGAACACCCGTGTCCTCGGTGTAGGCACCGGACACATAGTAGGTCGCAACCTTGCCTCCACCACGCGCTGAAACGTTTGCGCGGTAGCTTGTGGCAAAGTCCTTGAAAAGCATGTCGTACCAGTCGTTGGCCGGATAGATGAGGCGGTTGGCGCCCGGTTTTCCGGTCTGCTCGATCTTGTCGTAGGTGTACATCAACTCTCCGAGAGGGTCACGGGTGGAGATGGCCTCGTTGTACGACTTCATGTAGGTCACAGGGTCGGCGAGTTCCACGACATCGGTCGGGGCGGAGATCGAGGTCTCGACACGGGCGAAGATCTTCGCCGGACCTTCCTGGCCGCGCTTGGTGGTAACGAAGATGACACCGTTCGCTCCGCGGGCTCCGTAGAGGGCCGTCGCCGTGGCGTCCTTCATGATCGAGAAGCTCTCGATGTCGTCCGGCTGAAGGCGGGCGAGGTCAGTGGAGGTAAGCTCGATGTTGTCGATGAGGATCAGAGGGCTGGTGTTCGCGCCGAACGTGGTGATACCACGCACGAAGAAGTCGGCGTTGTCCTGTCCAGGCTCACCGGTACGCTGGTAGGCGATCACACCGGCCACGTTTCCGGCCAAGGCGGTGGTGAGGTTGCTGGAAGGAACCTTCAGGGTCTTGACATCAACCGTGGAGATGGAGCCGATGACGCTCTCCTTCCTCTGTTTACCGAAGGCGACCACAGTCACCTCGTCAAGTTCGTTTGCCGCGTTTTTGAGTTTCACGACGAAGTTGGTCATAGTACCGACCTGCAGAACCTGAGTCTCCTTTCCAAGGCACTCAAACTTTAGCTTGTCGGTAGGCTTGACACCGGTCAGCTCGAACGAGCCGTCAAGGTCGGTCATCACACCTCGGGTGGAACCCTCGACGGAGACCGTCGCTCCCGGCATAGGCTCGCCAGTCTCCTCCTCGTAGATCACACCCTTGACGGTCTTGGTCTGGGCCACGGCCGCAACGGTGCTCAGGATGAGCGCAAGCGTCATTGCGATCTTTTTGAAAGACATAAACGTTTTTATAAAATTTGTTGTTTAATTAAAGTGTTACCTATCTTTAATATATGAGTCCTACTTTGATGATAAACCGATTTAACCAATGCGTACCAAAAACTCTTGGCGCAAAGATATGAAAAACAAATTTAGCCACAATTTAACAAAAAACAATAGTTTTACGTATATTTGACCTATGAAATTTAAATTGTTTAACGCAGGACTGTTCCTGCTTCTCTGCGTCGGGGCAGCCGCGCAGCAGCCTTCCTCCAAGGCATGTTATGTCGATCCTTTCATCGGCACCGACGGAATGGGACACACTTTTCCGGGGGCGTGCGTGCCTTTCGGCGGAGTACAGCTTAGTCCTGACACGGACACCATCCCTCACAATGTGAACGGGAAATACCAGCCGAGGGCTTATGAATATTGTGCCGGCTACCGTTACTCAGACCCTACGATCGTCGGGTTCAGCCACACCCACTTCAGCGGCACGGGACACTCCGACCTGGGCGACATCCTCCTGATGCCGACCACGGGAGCGCTGAGACTGAACCCCGGCACGGCGGACAACCCGGACGGCGGCTACCGCAGCCGCTTCTCGCACTCCACGGAGAAAGCCTCGGCGGGACGCTACGAGGTGACGCTGGACGACTACGGCGTAAAGGCCCGTCTGACCGCCACCACCAGAGTCGGAGTCCATGAATATTCATTCCCGAAAGGCGTTGACGGGCAGGTGATTCTGGATCTCATCCACGGAATCTACAACTACGACGGCAAGACCCTCTGGGCGGAGGTTCAGGTGCGGAACGACACCCTCCTGACCGGCTACCGCATCACCAACGGCTGGGCCCGCACCAACTACACCTACTTCGCGATCTCCTTCTCGCAGCCTATTTCTGAATATGGCTACGCGGACCGCGAGAAGATCAATTATAAAGGAGGCTGGAGCAAGTTCGACCAGTACCACAACTTCCCGGCGATGGCCGGACGCAAGCTGGTGGCCTGGTTCAAGTTCGCCACTTCCAGGAACCCGGAGCTGACCGTGAAGGTGGCCCTGTCGGCGACCGGTGCGGAGGGCGCACTGAAGAACCTTGCGGCGGAGGCCTCTGGGAAGTCTTTCGACCAGATCGCCGCCGAGGCGACATCCGCCTGGGAGAAAGAGCTTTCCCAGATTGAGATCCAGGGAACCGAGGACGAGAAGAGGATGTTCTACACTTCCCTCTACCACACGATGATCAACCCGTCAGTCTACATGGACGTGGACGGGAAGTACAGAGGCCTCGACCACGAGATCCATCAGGCCGACGGCTTCACGAACTACACAGTGTTCTCACTTTGGGACACCTACCGTGCCGAGCATCCGTTCCTGGCCCTGTTCAAGCCGGACCGTGACAGGGACATGGTGGAGTCGATGCTGGCCCACTACGACCAGAACGTGCTGCACTTCCTTCCTGTCTGGAGCCATTGTGCCAACGAGAACTGGTGCATGAGCGGCTACCATGCCGTCCCTGTGCTGGCCGACGCCATCACCAAAGGGCTGGACATCGACCGCGACCGCGCCCTTGAGGCGATGGTAACCACCTCAAAGGCAGACTGGTACGCCGGGCTTGGGGAATATATGAGGCTCGGCTACGTGCCTTACGACAAGATCTCCACCGCCGCCAGCAACACGCTGGAATATTCCTACGACGACTGGACCATCTGGCACACCGCCAGGCTCGCGGGTAATGACAAGGTGGCCGATGAATATCTCGCACGCGCGCAGTATTATAGGAATGTCTTTGACACGGAACTCGGTTTCGCCCGTCCGAAGTATGCCGACGGCACCTTCAAGAAGGATTTCGACATCATGCAGACGATGGGCGAGGGCTTCATCGAGGGCAACTCGCTGAACTTCTCTTTCCACGCCCCGCAGGACGTTTTCGGCGTGATGGCGCTGATGGGCGGCGAGAAGAGGTTCATCTCCGCGCTGGACGAACTCTTCTACCACGATCTTCCTGAATATGCCTACGCAACCAACGAGGACATCACGAAAGACTGCCTGATCGGTGGCTACGTACACGGCAACGAGCCGAGCCATCATATTCCTTATCTCTATGCCTGGACAAGTCAGCCGTGGAAGACACAGTACTGGATGAGGGAAATCATCAACAGGATGTATCGTCCTGATATTCACGGATTGGGAGGGAATGACGATTGCGGTCAGATGTCCGCTTGGTACATCTTCGGCGTGCTTGGATTCTATCCTGTCTGCCCCGGAAGCGACCAGTACGTGTTCGGCGCTCCGTACCTTCCGTACGCCCGTATCGCCCTTCCTAACGGCAAGACCCTTGAGGTGAAGGCCGACGGCGTGAGCGACACGAACCGCTATGTCAAGAAGGTACTGCGCGACGGCGTTGAGTTCAAGAAACTCTACATTACCCACGATGACCTCCTCCAAGGAGGCACCCTCGAGTTCGTCATGGCCTCCAAGCCGAACAAGGCCCGCGGCCAGAAGCCTGCCGACAAGCCATACTCGCTTTCCGCAAAAGCAAAGTAACTTTCCGCGGAGGGTAAGCCTCTGTTTCACAGCATATTAAGCGAAGTCCTTCAGCTGATGTCAGCTAAAGGGCTTCGCTTTTGTAATTGATTTTCAATCGCTTACTCCACACTGCGTTCGGAGAAAGTTTTTGGGCGCTGTGCAGCTCTTCGGTTCTGATACGCTGGTGGTCGCTGAGCTCGTCAAAGCGTCTGCCAGCGTACGGTAACAGAGTCTGCCGAACCATGGTTTGTGAGCACGAACCATCGGGCTAGCCGCTTAGATAGGTTCCAAGTGGTATTTAAGGGAGTAACAACCGAAAATATTTCTGTTTTTTATAATCCGTATATGTTTCTTTTCGTTTTTTACATTTATTGTGCATATTATTGCTGTTCAAATGTTTGTTTAAAATTTGAACTATGTATTTCAATGAAAAGAGACAAGAGCTCGCTCCGTTCGTCAACCTGCGGAGCGACGTGGGCTTCAAGGCCGTGTTCGCGGACAGGAACAACAAGGACATCCTCATCGGGGTGCTGAACCAGATCCTGCCTCCCGAGGCGAGGATCGAGGACATCAAAGAATATTCCGACCGGGAGCAGCAACAGGATGTGATCTACGGGAAGAAGACGGTGCTCGACCTGGTCTGTGTGGACAAGGACGACAGGACGTTCATCGTGGAGATGCAGGCCTCGGAGGAGGACAGCTTCTTCGAGAGGTGCGTCTATTACGCGTCAGGACTGTACCATCTGGAACTGTCGGAGGGGGATCTGTACGGGAAGCTCCACCCGGTCTATGTGGTCTCCTTCCTGAACTATCGCCTGAGGCACGACGACGAGTCGCTCTGGGACACCGACCACCTCATCTCCCATTGGAGGTTCACCGAAAAACGCACCGGAATGGTTGCGGATCAGACAATTAGTGTTATCTTTGTGGAGATGACACTGTTCACCAAGACGCTGGAGGAGTGCGTGACGGAGTCCGACAGGCTGTTCTACATATTCAGGAACAGCGGTGGCTTCCAAAAGATTCCGGAGTGGATCGAGGAGGCCGGAGGAATCTCCAGACGACTCGCCGAGGCGTGCGAGGTGGCGGCGTTCGACAAGGAGAAGAAACTTAAATACGAGATCGACAAGATGAACGAGAGGGACATTCTGGCGCAGCGCGTATTCGCCGAGCGCAAGGGCTTCGAGAAAGGCTATGCCGACGGAGAGGCCAAAGGAATCGCAGATGGCATGGCCCAAGGTAAGGCTGAAGGCATGGCCCAAGGTAAGGCTGAAGGTAAGGCTGAAGGAATAACCGAAGGTAAGACCGAAGTAGCCAAGGCCATGCTGGAAATCGGTATGCCGATAGGGCAGATCCTACAGTTGACCGGGCTTACCAAAGAGCAGATAGGGGCTTTAAGGTGATGTTTTTAACTGCCATTGCCAAAGAAAGAAGGCGGCCGGGGTTTCCGGTCGCCTTCTTTTGTTGGATTGACTGAATGCAGGATTACTTCTTGAAGTACATGCTTTCTTCGTTGCTTCCGTTGTAGTTGGCCTGATAAATCACGTCATAGCTGCCTGCAATGGAAGCCTTGTCGGTTGAAGTGGCCTTCGGAATAGAGATTCCGCAGATGTAGTACTTGCCGTTACTGGTCATCTGACCTGCACCATAGTACTGGTACTTTAGGGTCTTCAGGTCTTCGCTTACCGTGAACCAGAGCCACTCGTAGTTGGAATCGGAGAATCCCTTGTCACCAGGAGCAAAGTTGTAGTTGCCCCAACCGTTTCCGCCAGAACATTCAGGAATATATGTGCAGAACTTTCCGTCTGCGGCTTTCTGGGCTGCGCGGCGGTCAAAGAACACGCCGAATTTGACAGTCCTTTCATTGTAGTCAATCTCGACACAAGCGTCCAGAACCGAATCAAGATAAAGGCCCTTGATGCCAATGTTGTTTGTGTGCTCTTTGCCAGCGGCATCCTTCAAGGTCTCTCGCTGACGTGGCTCACCGAATGTGACAACAGTTTTGTCCGCATTGGTGTTACCCTTACCCAGTGTCTTGTTAGGGTCAAATAATTTCGAGTAAAGCGTCCAGCTTCCCTTGAAGTCGTTGGCTCCGATCTGGGTGAAGATGTAGGTGTGACCGTTGTCAAGCACAACCTTTCCGACGCGTACGCTACCGGTCTTGTTCTCCCCGACTGTAAGGACACCATCCTTCACTGTGATCCACTTGCTAGCGCTCTCAACCTTCGCATAGACATCATGGACTTTATATTCCTCATCGCCGATCCAATAGTTGAACTCTTTGGCGTCAACACCCTGAACGATCTCGGTCGTCTTTCCTGCCGTGATGTTCGTGACCTCAAGCGCATTGCCGTAGGTGGTAGTCTGGATGTGGGAGATGAGGTTGGTGTTGGTGTACTCTCCACCTACAGGCCAGATGGCGACGTAAGCGGTGGAGGTGCATTTCACCGTGTCAACAATGGCAGGAACGGTGATCGCACCTTTCGTGCTTGACTTTTCAGGAGAATCAAGCGCCAGTTCAATCTTGTTGTACTGTGCGTCACCACCAAGCGTTACTGTGGTCTCGCCCGGTTTGACTCTGGTCCCCTCCGGATAAGACACCACGATCTTTGCGATACCGGTCTTGTAGGCAAGTGATACGGAGCCCTTACCTCCTGACAGGCCGCTGACAGGGGTGGAGCCAACAATCACCTGATGCGCCATGGCATCAGCAAGCGTACCTTTCTGACCGCCCAAATTCACAAATGTCGGAGCGGATCCATAGTTCACGAGATTGGTCTCGTTGTTGTCAACATAGACGAAAGCCGTCTCAGCGTCATTCGGCACGGCCACACGGTTGCTGAATGATGCGGTCTTGCCTTCTGCCGCCTCGCCTCTGAGGATCTGGGTTCTTCCCACTGAAGTACCGTCAGCCTTCGCGAAACGTATACGGAGGAAATCCTTGGCTGTGAAAGCGGTCTTCATGCCCTCACCCTGTGCGGACGGAAGGGTAGCCTCGATTGTCAAGGCTTTCACGGTAGCGTTTTCATCCTTGAACTCCTTCACATCCTCACCCTTGTCGCAGGCTGAGAACATTGCCATTGCGGAAAGAGCGCAAGCGAATGTCAATAATATTTTTTTCATCTGAATATAATTCTAGTTGTGGATAATGACTGTTAGTTCCAGTAAGGATTGCCCTGACGCTCCTTCTGAGGGATCTCCCAAGTGAAGCCTTCTGCAGGAATCTGAGTCTCGCTCCAATGGTTCGCTCCACGGGCGTTCTGAACGCCCCAGCGCTTCTGGTTGAAGAACGCCCAATCGCCTTCTCCCCACATCTCGATGCGCCACTGAAGTTTGACCATCTCCATAACACTCTTGCCAGGCATCGTGTTGTCGCATGTCATGGCGGTGGCGCCGCTCTTTGTGCGGGCCGCAAGCAGTTTGTCAAGCAATGCCTTTGCCTGAGCGTCCTGTCCACCCTGAGCGTATGCCTCGGCGACCATCAGCAAGACGGCTGAGGAACGGAGGTAGATGTTGTCGGATGTGGTGGCCTCGTTCGTGTGGTTTTTGTAACCGATAGCCGAGGATGCCGCCCATTTGAGAGACGTGTATTTCGGCATAGTGTACTGGTACCAGGTCGTGTCAGCACCGTTGTTGGTGTAAACGTGGAAATCCTCGAAATCCTCAGGGAGAATGCAAGCCTTGCGGCAGTCATTATCCGAAAGCGCGTCGTAGATTCCTTTGTCCACCTGATAGTAGCCTGAAGGGCTGCGCTTGAGGGCATTGAGACCAGCGTTGGTCCAGAAGATGTTGGATGAGCCTCTGGCTCCGCCGAAAATCGCCTCAGGATTCTTCTCCAGATTGTAGAAGGCGTTCTGTGTGGCGTTGAAGTCGGATCCGTTCCAAGAGGTTCCCTGAGGCAGGGATGCGGTGACACCAGCGCGAGAGTTCACAGAGGCCAACAAGCTTGCCTTCATACCATAATCATCGGCGTTGATCAGGTTAGGGAAATGGCTGAGGAGGTCATTCCCCGCCTCTATCACGGTCTTCCAGTCCTTGCTGTCAAGGGCGGCGCGGCAGCGGTAGTACTGTGCCACGGCGCAGTCGATGTCGTAAATCTGGGCAGCCTCGTTACCGATGGTATAGCCTTTCTCTCCGAGCGTGGAATCGTGGAAAAGATCCACAGCCTCCTTAAGTGTAGTGTTGATCCAATTCCAGGTCTCGGCGACCGAGAGCGGAGCCTTGGCGGCATTATAGGTGTAGGCATCGTAGATCGGCCAGCCCTGCTTTGTAGTGGAGGTCACATCCTGAAGGTCAGTGTAGCGCTCCATCAGCATCATGTAGCAGATAGCCTTCATTGTCAGTGCCTGGGCGCGGCTGGAACCCATTCTTGGATACTTCTCGACACGCTCCTCGGTAAGGAAGTCAAGCGCCTTGAGTGCGGGTCCGAGCTTGAGTACAGGGGCGAGATAGTAGCCATAGTTCTGGATCTCCTGATCCGTTCTCCAATAAGTGTTGTTTGCAAGATTCTGATACCAAGTCGAGTATGTTCCTTGGTTCAGTCTATCGCCTTCAACCACGTCGCCAGACTGGCAGAAACGGCGGAACTCAAAATTGGATTCGTAAGCGGAAGCGTTGGAATAGCCACCGGCGATCGCAGCGTTGTAGATGTTGATGTAACCTGGCAGAGAACCAACGAGACCTGTCAGAACCTGCTGCTCTGCCTCTTCACTTCCTCCGATGAACTCCGCCATCTCATCATCCGTGAAATAGTTTGGGTTGTTCACGTCCAGCAGCGATGTGCAGGATGAAAGGCTTAAGCCAAGGACAGTTGCGGCTAAAAGACTTTTATATGTTTTCATGTTTATTCGCGTTTAATTTTAGAAATCAAGATTCAAACCGATGGTGAGAGTCTGCATCTGTGGGTAGATGAAGGTGTCAACCTCTTTTCCTCCGATTGTTGAGAAAGTAGGATCCACACCTTTCTGCTGAGAGAAAATCAACACGTTGTCAGCGGAGACGAACGCGCGGAGGGCGCTGATGTTGACTTTCTTTGTGAGTTTCTTAGGCAGGGTGTAGCCGATGGTCACGTTCTTGACACGGAAGTAGCTTGCGTCAAAGAGGCTCATGTCTGTGTAGTTGTGAGAGCCTGGCAGCAAAGATCCGTCAAGATAATAACTGCTTGCGCCTGAGCTTGGGAACCACTGCATAGGGTAATAGGCACCGGTGTTGTCCGGATTCCAGGTGTTGCCCACGAGATCCTTTGAGACAGGAATACGCTGTCTGCCCATAGATGAGCCGCGGAACAGATGCTGGGAGTACTCCATAGAGAAGAACTTGCCTCCGATCTGGTAAGCGGAAACAACGCTGAAATCGAAATCTTTCCATTTCAGGCTGAGGGTAAGACCTCCGATCCAATCAGGAGTTGCTGATCCTACCTCGTAGTAAGATGCGTCAGCCGCCACGTCTGTCTTGACATTGTCGCCCACCTTGTAGTTGGCGTAACGTCCTCCGTGCTCGTAGACACCTGTGGTCTCGTTCATATTTACATCATAGTAAGTAACTCTGTGCCAATAAAGTGGAAGACCGGATTTTTCGTCCACACCGGCATATTTAGGCATATAGAGGTTGAAAAGATCCTTTCCTTCTCCACGGAGGTAAAATATTCCTCGTCCGGCGTGGCTGGCTGTTCCGGCCTGCGCCATATCCTCGGTGGCGACGGTCCAACAGCCCTTAGGGAGATCCATGGTCTCGTCGTAGTTCGGAATCTGGTCGGCAGGGACGCTCAGAAGCGTGGTGCGGTAGTGTGTTCCGTTGATGCCAACGCTGAGGGTGAGATCCTTCTTGCGGATGATGTCAGCGTCGAGTTCGATCTCGAATCCTCTGTTGCGGACCTTGGCAGCGTTTCCAAGAACGGTGGTGTAGCCGGCGCTGGCGAGAGGGGAGACTGACTGATTGAAGAGAGAGTTGACAGTCTTGTGGTCATAGAAGTCAAGCGCACCGGTGATGCGGCTCTTCAGGACACTGAAGTCAAGGCCGAGATCAAACTGGTGGATGTTCTCCCAGGTCAGGTCGGAACGAACCAAGTCGTTGCCGGTCCTGATGGCGGTTGAGGCAGGAACGCCGGTACCGCTTGAGCTTGTCTGCCACGTGGCGACAGCGTAGTACCAGTAGTGGTTGAGATAATAAGAGGTAAGACCATTGGAGTTACCAGTCACACCATAGCTGGCGCGCAGTTTGGCGTTGTCAAGCCATGTCTTCATCTCCTTAAGGAAGCTTTCCTCCGAGAAACGCCAACCGGCTCCGACTGACCAGAATGTACCCCAGCGGTTGTCCTTTGTGAACTTGGAGGCGGCATCACGCCTAAGGGATCCAGACAGATAATATTTGCTGTCGTAGTTGTAGTTGAAACGGCTCAGGTAAGACTCTGTCCTGTAAATGTTTGTGCTGAAGCCTGGGGTAGTGGAGTTCTCTCCACCTGCGTTGACATAGCGGCCGATGAAGTTTCCGGCGATGGCATAACCCGGAATCAGCTCGTAACCAGTGCCGAAATTGAGGTCATCCCTGTTCAGATCCTCATACTCGTGACCTAGCATAGCGTCAACGTGATGCTTGTCGAAGTCCTGATTATAGGTAAGGATCTGCTGGGTGTTGATGATTCGGCGCTGGTAGGTCTTGATACCGAATCCTCCGTTAGGAGTTCCGCGGCCCGCGACACTGTTCACGTACATCGTACGTTTCCAGTGTGACTCGTCCATATTGAAGTTCACGTTGAAGTTGAAATACTTCAGGAAATTGACATCGGCGAACAGACGGGTTGTCCATGTTGAGATGTCCTGACGCTCGATGTTGGTCTCGGCGATGTACTTGAAGTCACTGCCATAAGGACTTGTGGCGACACCGAGCGGTGAATACGAGGCGTTCTTGGTGTTCAGAATCTTGTCACCGTTGGCATCGAGAACATAGTCACCGTTCTTGTCAATGGTGTAGACTGGCTCGATTGGCTGCCATCCTTTGACGTGAAGCATGGCGTTGCCATACGCTCCACCGATCTGACGGGAGCCCCACTTACCGGCCTGAGCTCTGGTGCTGGTCTTTGAATAGCCGACATTGGCGCCGATCTTCAGCCACTTGAGAGCCTGGGCATCGACATTCATACGTCCGCTGTAACGCTTGTACGAGCTCGCAATCAAGAATGAAGGCTCGTCCTGATAACCTAGGGAAGCGTAGTAGTGGATCTTGTCTGATCCGCCGCTGGCCGAAAGGTTATATTCCTGACGGAAGGCTTTTTTGAACATAATGTCAGCTGCGTCACCATTGTAGAGCAGCCTTGCGTCCTTGTTGATTTTTCCGGTTACTGGATCGACAAGGTAAGCACCGCTCATAGTCGCGGATGCGTTCGAGCCGGATCCCGTAGGCGTGTAGATCGCCCCAGGAACATTGTAGGCCATATTGTTGCCGAGTGCGTTCTTCTGGAACTGGGTCTCGCTTCCGTTGTAGTCGAACAGGTGCTGGCTGGCAAATAGCCTTGCCTCCTCGTCTGTGTGGTTCGGAGTGGCGATGTTTGTGTAGTAGTTGCCGTTCGCATCAACTCCAGGAAGACCTGTTCCGTTCACGCCGTAACGGTAAGAGTTGTAGATTGACTGCCAGGCATATTCATAATACTCAGCGGCGGTGTCGATCGAGTTGACGTTGTAGTTTCCGATGGAGTTCCATCCCCAGCGGCTCTGGAAGGAGATCTTTGACTTGCCTTCGGAGCCTCTCTTGGTGGTGATGAGGATGACACCGTTACCCGCTCTTGATCCGTAAAGAGCGGTTGACGCCGCATCCTTGAGGACAGTCACGGAAGCTATGTCGTTAGGGTCCAACTGGGAAAGAGGGTTCTCATAAGTGGAGTTGGTCTGCTGGGCCACACCGTCGATCACGACGAGGGCGGCGGCAGAGGCTCCGTTGGTGGAGCTGACACCACGCAGACGGATAGCCATGTCATAACCAGGCTGGCCATCGACCATTGAGACCTGAAGGCCTGGAGCGGCTCCTTCCAGTGCTCTGGAGACCGTGGTCGTGTTCTGAATGGCGACGATGTCTGACTTCACATCGGTGATGGAACCGGTCACATCTTTCTTTTTCTGAGTACCATAGGCGACAACAACAACCTCATCGAGGAATCTATTGTCACTTTGAAGAACCACATTGATTACGGAGGAGGTTCCTACTTTGACCTCTTGTGTGCTATAACCAATGCTGGAGAAGACGAGGATAGAGCCCTGCTTCACGTGAGGCAGGCTGTAGTTACCATCCAAGTCTGTCATTGTGCCGGTCGTGGTGCCCTTTATGAGGACATTAGCGCCGACACAAGGCTCCCCAGCCTCGTCCGTGACCTTTCCGGACACGGCGGACTGGGCGAACGCCTGCACCCCAATAAGCAGAAGCGCAAGCAAAGCTGTGAAAAAACGTTTACCCATAAACTGTTATTTAAAAATAATGGTTTTCTAAACGCGGGGTTTAGTTATATGTAATATAAAGGGATAATAATTATTGGCATTAGTGCATTATGAAATAGTTGTTAATTCGTTCAAAACATTGCAAAAATAGAGTATCGATTTTGAACTTTATGGTAATATTTGGCAAAAACACTTTGAAAAATGACTGACGCAATCCTTTTCGCAAGTGAATGACGTTTCGCGCTATCTGTATTGGCACGCATCAAGAGGCCTTGTTTCCTGTGTGGATTGTGTTTGCTTTATTCATCGGAAATCAGTTTCTTTGTGTGGCATAAACGAAATAACGAAAGATGCCGGAGTCGTTATGAAAAGTAATCAAAAAAACATCGTGCGGACAATCGCTCTGACTTTCGCCTGTTCTGTCTGCGCGATCCTGTTCTGTATATGCTTTGTCTCATCTCAAAGGTGGGTGCTGCCTTTCAGAGGGCAGCAGGAGTTGCTCCTGTACGATTGGGGGTACGTCAAGGGAATACTGATGCATCCCGGCGGGTTCACTGAGTTGGCGGCAAAGTTTCTGGTTCAGTTCTTCACAGTTCCTGGAGTCGGAATTGTGACCACACTCCTAATCCTTGGGCTGAACGCTTGGATGGTATGGAAGATTATGGAGAGGACCGCATCGATTGGAGGCAGGTTCTCCGAAGCGTCCACTTCGGCTACCGAGGATTCCCAAAGAAAAGTCTGGGGAATATCCCCTCTGTGTCTGCTGCCTTCCGCTTTTCTCGCTGTCTCTCTGCTGGACTATTACAGCTTTTACCAAGGGCTTATCGCCTACGTTGTGGCTGTCTTTTTCCTCTGGGAATATACCAAAATCAAAAGAGCCCGCATACCTTTGTTGCAAGGCTGCTTGATGACGGCCGGACTTTTCTTCCTGTCGGGATCCGTCGCGCTCCTGTTCGCTGTCCGCGCGTTGTTGTTCGACATATTCGTAAAAAGGCAAAAATCTTTGTTGTCCATTGTCTATCCGGCGCTTACCCTTGCGCTCGGCCTTTTTATGGTTCAAATAGGAGAGATCGCCTCAGTTGTAGATGCATTCACCCCAAAAATGTATTATGAAGTCAATATCTTGAATATGCCAGGGATTCACTATGTAAGCTGGGTTATGCTGTCTGTCTGCATATTCATCGCCGCCTGTTCGCGAAGATTGGAAGTCAGGAATATAGCCGCTAAGGGCTTCATCTTTTTCCTGTGTGCAGCGGGATCATTGGGGTGCTACGCCTATTTCAGCGACGCTTTCAAGTCGGAGGCCAGAACAAGGCTCTATAGGTTGGAGTGCCTGTCAACTGATGGGGATTGGGACGAGATAATCCGTCTGCACGGCAGGGATGGCAGATCCCAAAACGAGGCTAACTATCTGAATATGGCTTTGGCCGAGAAAGGAATCCTCGCCGAGAACCTTTTCAAATATAGGCAGAACGGACCGGCCTCATTGATAAATAATATCAAGGCTCAGAGTGATATGGATCTGCTCAGACTCAGCCGGGTTCTTTTCGCGATGGGGAATATGGGCGCGGCGCAGAGTATGGCTTTCAACGCGAATCAAGTGTTCGGTGACAATGTGCCGTCAATGTTAGGAATGGTTCTTCAGATCGACCTTATGAGAGGTTCCTATGCCACGGCTGAAAAATACATCCGTCTTATGGAAAAATCCGCTCTACATTCGAAATGGGCTTCCTCGCAAAGAGCATTTCTATGGAATGACAAGGCTGTTGAGAGAGACAGTCTCTTGGGTAATGGACGGAAAGACCTCGAATGTGAAGACGCTTTCGTGTTGTACACTAATCCGATGGACGATCTGTTCAGAATAGTAGATGCCAATCCGTCCGATGAGAAGGCTATGGAATATGCCCTTTCATACCTCCTGCTGGCAAAGGATATGGACAATGTTGTGGCGTTTGTTGAGAAACGTTTCGGAACACCAGCCTTGAAGACTCTTCCGACACCGGTGCAGGAATGTCTTTTGTTCTACTCGGATTATTACGGGACGATAGACGTCGGGTTCGCTGTAAGCCACGGGATGCTGCGAGAGGAAGTCCAGCACAGGCAGACCTATGACCTTGACTGGGTTCTTGCACACGGAGTGACAGCGGAAAATCTGGCCAGATTCAAATCCTTCAAGGAAAAATACGGCAAGGCATCACAACTCCAAAACCCGAAATCCGCGATGAGCGCTTTCCGCGAGACCTTTTGGTACTATCTTTTGTTTACTCAAATTTCTGATAATTAATGAATATGACTTCGTCTTCAGGGTCGCTGAGCTTGTCGAAGCGACCATCCGTCAAAGGACTCTTGATGTCAATCCTATTTCTGACCGTTTCCTGCAGCCAGAGGATCAGCGTTTCAGGAAGCATTGATGAGTATCCGGAAATATTCCCTGACTACGCCGGGGTTATCATTCCGGCGAATATCGCACCGCTTAATTTTTCCTATTATGGCGATGAATCGGCCGTGTTGATTGTCAACGGAGGGAGCGGCGAAAGGCAGATCGAGGGACAGAAAGGGTTATTCTCTTTTCAGACAAGATATTGGAAAAAACTTATGGAGGCGAACATCGGCTCGGACGTGGAATTTACTGTGGCAATCAAACGCAACGGGAAATGGCTGGCGTTCAAACCATTCAAGATAAGCGTTTCGGCAGATAATATCGATCCGTATCTTTCCTACAGACTCATTCCGCCTGGCTACGAGGCGTGGAAGAAGATGGGAATCTACCAGAGGAATCTGGAGACATATTCGCAAACTCCCATTATAGAAAACTCGCTGACAGGCGGCAATTGTGTCAACTGCCATACCTATTGCCAGAGGGATCCTTCCAGGATGCTTTTCCACGCGCGTGCTGATTATGGCGGAACGGCGATGATCATAGACGGGAATGTTGAGAAACTGAACACGAAGACCGACTCAACGATAAGCGCCTTGGTGTACCCATATTGGCATCCTTCCGGTAAGTACGTGGCGTTTTCCGTCAACACGACAAGCCAGAACTTCTTCAGTCACAATCCGAACCGCATCGAGGTCTATGACAGCGCCTCCGACATCGTGCTATACGATGTGGACAAACACGAGATATCTTGGTCGCCTTTGACCCGGTCGGAGGATTCCTTCGAGACATTCCCTACCTTTTCGCCCGATGGCCGCAGTCTGTACTTCTGTTCTGCCAAGGCTGTCTCTCCGATGCCTCAGGAATATTCAAAAGTCAAATACAGTCTTTGCCGCATTGACTTCAATCCTGATGACGCATCTTTCGGCGACATTGTTGACACACTTTACAACGGCGCTGCCAACGGGAAGAGCGTCTCTTTTCCACGAATATCACCGGACGGCAAGTTCTTGGTTTTCACTCTTCAGCAATATGGCAACTTTTCGATCTGGCACAAGGATGCTGACCTTTGGGTAATGAATATGTCCACAGGGGAAATCCGTCCTCTTGAGGCAGCGAACTCCGAAGACGTGGACAGTTATCATTCCTGGAGCGGCAACAGCCGCTGGCTGGTATTCAGCAGCCGGAGAATCGACGGGCTCTACACAAGGCCTTTCATATGTCACATCGACGAGAACGGACAGGCCTCTAAGCCGTTCCTGCTCCCTCAGAGAAATCCACTGGAGTACTACGCTGACCAGATGGTGTCCTATAACCTTTCTGAACTAATGGAACGTAAGGTTACTGTAAGCCGTCACAAAATCGCCAACACTATCCGTAACACTTCCGGAACAGACATAACAGTTAAAGGGAAGTAGCAGGGGACTGCGGGTGTTGATAAAAGAAAGGGAGGTGATCAAATCACCTCCCTTTCTTATCAGGATTGTAGTCAGACTACTTGCTGTTGTCGAATGTACCGTTGTCCCAACCGATGTTCTGAGGGATCTCGCTTCCGGTGTTGGACTGGATGAATCCGTTAGGGAGCGGGAAGACATAGTCATAGTCGTGGATGTTCGGACGCTGGATTCCGTCGTTGGCGTTAGGGTAGTTCCAGCCATATTTCCTGACTCTGTCCACAAGAACGTTGCCATAGCCAAGTGAGGCGAGGTTAGGGTTGTTGGACAGACGTGAGAGGGTCACACGGCGCTGCTCCTCACCGAAGAGTTCGCGGGCGCGCTCGTCAAGAATGTAGTCAAGAGTTACCTCTGAAGCAGAGCAATTGGCCGCACCGGCACGCTCTCTGACTGCGTTAATGTCCTTTGCAGCGTTAGCTTTGTCGCCTTTGCCAAGATAAGCCTCGGCACGGAGCAGGTAGGTCTCAGCCACACGGGCGACATACCAATCGACATCATACTGCTGCCAGCTTGGGCCGGAAGACTTGGTGCCGCGCTTGTCAGTGGAGAACTTCCAGATGCGTGGCCAGTAACCTACAGTGTCGGCAGGTGTGAGGGTGTAGGACGGGAAAAGGGTCGCCACATCGGCGATGGCCTGAGGCCAGGTCTTCTCACCGCTTGGCTGCCAAACATTGTGCTGGAGCATCGTTTCCGATCCACGGAAGTCGTTCTTGTCATTCCATACATTGTAGATGAAGAAATTGGTAGGACGGATTGTCGGGCCATAGACGCCGATTGTTCCGATAGAGTCAGGACGCGCAGAACCGGCCTCTGTCTTGCCGTCGGCGAAGTAGAAACCACCGTCACCGAATATTCTTACATTCTCCTTGCCGTTAATGGTCTTGCGGGTGTTGTTGGAACGAATCCAGTTAGAGTTGATCGCGGCCTCTGACTGGTTGTAGTTACACCTCCACCAAGAGTTTCCACCACCACCGGTGCTATAGGTCCCGTAGTTGTACTGAGCGACCCAGATAGCCTCGCTGTTGCCAGCCTCGTGATTTTGGTTGCCGACCTGGAAAAGATCCCAGTAAGGATTCAGAGCGTGGCCATACCTATCGGCAGCCTCGTCCTTGCGCTCGCCGTAGCGGGCGGTCATAAGATGATAGTCACCGTCTGTTCCATCAATGACGCGTGTCGCGGCCTGAACAGCCTCATCGAATTTGCCAAGGGTGTTGCAGATCTCTGCGAGATAATGATCGGCAGCGGCTCTTGTGACACGTCCGGCAGCGGCAACCGTCAAAGGAAGGTTCTCGCTTGCGAACTTGAAGTCATCGTAGCACTGCTCCCAAACTTCAGTACGAGTGTTTCTCGGGAAGTTCAGGCAAAGTTCCTCAGTAGGTTCTGTGACCACAGGAACGCCACCGTAGAGACCGGCGAGATTACGGTAGAACCAACCGCGAAGGAATCTAGCCTCTGCAAGATATTCCTTCTTCTGTGTCTCGTTGTTCCAGTTGAGATCCTTCTGTTCAATGGTCTGGATCACCTTGTTCATGTCGTAAATGACATAGTACTGGTTTCTGAACCAGTGGTCGATGAAACCGTCATCAGCATTGTAGCCATTGTTCCAGTTCCCACCACCGATTCCATTCGTTCCGGTGGAAGTGAATGTGTCAAGGCCACAACCCATAAGGAGCCACGAGCAAGAGTTGTGCATTACTCCAAGGAAGAGGTACTGAACTCTGGCGTAGCCATAGTTTATTGCGAGTTCAACATCGGCTGGGCTGTTATAGAAAGTCTTTGAGTTGAGTGTGTACGACTTTTCCTCAAGGAACTTGCTATCGCTTTCGCAGCCAGTCACAGCGAACGTCGCGATCGCGGCAGCAGCCGCAAGAATATATTTTCTGATCTTCATAATGCTGTCTGATTAAAATGTGATGTTGGCACCGAAAGACACTGTTCTGTAAGTAGGGGTAGAGCCGAAACGTGTACTTGACATGTCAGCGGCGACAGTACCACCATTCTCAGGGTCGAGACCTGACCATCCAGTGATGGTGAAGAGGTCGGTGGCGGAAACGTACAGGCGCAGGTTCTGGATGCTCGCCTTGCGCAGGATCTTTGAGTTGAAGTTGTAGGACAGAGTGAGATCCTTGAGTTTCAGGAAGCTGCGCTGGTTCCAGTAGTTGTAACCATACTTGTTCTCATAGCCATACCTTGGATACTTGTCTGAGTGGTTGCTCTCAGTCCAAGGGTTGATGTCAAGCTGGTTGTCGGTCGTTCCAATAGAGTATCCGTGAGGGTCGTAGCCGAGGAAGTGCTTGTCATTGCCCTGCATCCAGCGGAAGCTGAAGTAGAGGGAGAAGTTCTTCCAGCTGAAGGTGTTACCCAAGTTGACGGTAAAGAGAGGATCCATGTCTCCGATCCAGTCTTTGTCCGCTGTGGTAATCTTTCCGTCATCATCGATGTCGGCGAATTTCAGATCACCCGGCTCGGCGTCTGGCATGATCACCGTGCCGTCAGAGCTCTTGTAGTTGTCGATTTCCTCCTGGCTCTGGAATATTCCAAGAAGCTTGTAGTCCCAGGCAGAAGTGATGGAGTGTCCCGGCATAAGAGCATAGCTCAAATCGTAGCCACTCTTGGTCACACCCGCAACATCGATGTTGTTGTTGTCGTCGAACAGCTTCACGATCTTGTTGCGGTTGAGGTCGAAGGTAAGGTTGGTTTCCCAATTCAGTGTGTTGACACCGTCACCGTTGAGGTTGATGGAGTGGAGTGTGATCTCGACACCTCTATTGGTCACCTTACCGGCGTTGGCGTCAACTGAAGGGAATCCTGAGACATAAGGGATTGACCTGTTGAGAAGCTGGTCGGTTGTAGCCGATGTGTAAACATCTACAGTACCGTCAAGTCTTGAACCAAGTACGGCGAAGTCAAATCCGAGGTTCCACTTTGAGGTTGTGGCCCAGGTCAGGCTCTTGTTCTCAAGGCCGGTGATATACATTGCATAGACGCTCTGCTCTCCAAGCCATGTGTAGGTCTTGCCCACACCTGCGATGGTCGAGTAAGCGGCGACAGCGCTGGAACCATTCTGTCCCCAAGAGAGACGAAGCTTCAGGAAATCAAGCCAGCTGACATCTTTCATAAAGTTCTCGTTGCTGAGGGTCCAGGCCGCCGAAGCACCGAAGAAGTCACCCCACTTGTTGCCTTCGGCGAACGCTGAGTAACCGTCACGACGATAGTTTCCTGTCAGATAGTAGCGGTTGGCGAAGTTGTAGTTCAATCTTCCTAGGTAAGAGATTCTCTGCCAGCTTGTGCGCTGACGAGCCGCGGTCATCTTGTTGGCATTGGAAAGATCCAGGCCATAAGTGCCGAGATCAGCAGCGGCAGGAATGTCGAACTCGCTGAAGTCTATTCTGATAGCCTCTTGATTGTAAGCCTCACGGGTGTAACCGACAAGAGCGTCTATGTGATGCTTATTGATGTCGGTCGTATAGGTGAGGATGTTGTCAATGTTCCAGTTGGACGTGTGGTAATCACGAACATAACCCTTGGACGAGCCAATGTACTTGTAAGGATTGGCAAGGTCTTCCTTCACTCTTGTGTCAAGATAGAGTTGAGGTTTGTTGAACAAATCCTGCTGTGAGGTGTTGCGCTGCGCATTGAGGGTCAGTTTGTACTGAAGACCTGGAAGGAACGGGAAGTCGATCTGGGCATAGCCTACTCCACCGATGTTGTAACCAACAGTCTGGTTGTCAGTCCAAAGGTAGCTGGCGTTCTCACGTCCCCACAGAGGGTTAACCTTATCCTCACCGGTAGGGTTGGAGTTGATCCAATCCTTATACTCATCAAACTCTGAATGAGTGTAGGAATATGGACTCATCCATGTGGCGGCCTGCATCGAAGGGGTGCATCCCCAGCTCTTGGAACCCATGTAACGTCCGGTGAGGCCAACGGTAAGCCAATCGGCGACCTTGGTGTCCACTTTGGACATCACGTTGAACTTGCGGAAGTTGTCACCCTTGAGGACACCTCTGGTTCTGTCATATCCACCGGAAATGTAGTAAGAAGTAGCGTTCTTCCTTCCGGAGATGCTGAGGCTGTAGCTCTGTGAAGGAGCGGTCTGTGAGATCTCGTCAAACCAGTCAACCTTGGTTCCCGCCTTGTAAACCTCAAGCTCTCGCTGTGAGAAGACTGCGCCCGGGGTGACTTCCTCGGTGGCGGCAATCTTGTTTGCGGCTACCATAGCGAGGAAACGATGCTCGATGAACGTGTCATCATCGGTCTGCATCCTTGGCCTACGGCCCCAAGTGTTGAACTTCAAGTCTGCGTTGAAATTGACGGTAGGCTTGTCTGATCTTCCGCTCTTGGTCGTGATGACGATCACACCGTTGGCGGCACGGGATCCGTAGATTGCTGCGGAGGAGGCATCCTTCATCACATCAATGCTCTGGATATCATTGGTCTGGATCTCCTGGATCGAGCCATAGAAGATTGCGCCATCGACAATGATCATAGGGGCGTTGGTGCTTTCCGCGCTTGCGGATGTGCTGGACGGAATCGTGTTACGTCCACGGAGTGTCATCGTGCTGAGGTTGCTGCCTGAAGCGGAGTTGGTAGGAAGATAGTGAAGACCGGCCACCTTACTTGACAATGCCACGAAGGCATTAGGGTTAGGAAGGTTGGCGATGTCTTTGTTGCTTCCATAGTTCACACTTGCGATGGCTCCGGACACATCCTTTTTGCGGGCTGTGCCGTAACCTACGACAACAACTTCATCAAGGAAATTAGAGTCATCGGCCAGAACAATATTGATCACTTTCTGTGAGCCGACAGTGACTTCCTGTGCGGCATAGCCGATTGATGAGAAGACCAGAACTGCTCCGGACTTCACGTTCGGAAGGTTCCAGGAACCATCAAGTTCTGTCATAGTTCCGGTGGTCGTGCCCTTCACAAGGACATTCACACCGACCAGAGGTTCACCAGCCTTGTCTGTAACCTTTCCGGAAACGGCAGACTGGGCGAATGTCTGCGCGACTATAGCAAGAAGCGCAAGCAGAGTCGTAATTAATCGTTTACCCATAAACTTTATTTAATAATGGTTTTGTTAATCCCCGCGTTTAGTAAAACATCAAGGTGATACTTTCCGCATAAATGCTCGCTAACATGGCTTTTAAAACATATTAACTAGTATACAAAAATATACTTTCTCCGCTAAACAAGCCGGTATTTTTTGGCAAAAACACTTTGAAAATTGATTCTCATCCTGGTTTCAAGGATGTGCAAGGCTTTATTGTCAAACAGTTATATGCTGTTATGTTAAACGCGGGGTTTATGACATAAATGGGGTTTATGACATAAATAAGGATGGCGAGCTTTCGTATGATCCACCCGGGCACGATAACCTAAAGTGAGACTATTAAAATATGACCTATTCCTTCAAGTTCGAGAAGAAGCTCTGGACGGCAGATGTCGGCTATGAGGAAATGGGTGGGAATGTCCCTGAAATGGGCTTTGAATACTTTTTGGATGACTTCCATATCCTGTGGGCGGCGCACATAGACGCGCAGCAGATCAAAACGGAAGTTGACGCAGTCTTTGGAAATGTTGGAAGGCTCGACCAGATGCTCTACTACATCAATCGCCTCCTTGGCCTGCACACGGGCGTCATCGGAGAACTCGCTGTTCTCTCCTTTTATCGCCGCCGTACCGGAGACAAAGACGACGTTCCCAAGAAGTCTGCCTCTCTCGAATTTAGGTGTGGTGCGGACGACCTCCTTGCCAGATGCCAGAACTTTCCCTGAATATTTATGTGCGGGAATCTGCAAAGGATTGTCAATCGGCTTGCCAACTCCTTTGAAGCCCTTTATGGCATAGACAACGACCATAACTCCACCGGAGTCACAACCGATGCCCGTCGCCGCAGGATAGCCGTTTGACCATTCGGTTGTCTCATAGAAATCCGACCTTGCGTCATTGAACAACTGGTAGTTTTGGATACCATCATTAACGGCAGTGATGTGGCTGATATAGTTCCACTGCCGGACGATGTCCGAAACCGCGAACGATTCTGATTCAAGAATATTCCTGAGTCTGCCGAACACTTTGGCGGATTGTTCCCCGATGTCTCCGGCAGACGGAAAATGTATCCCTTGCGTCAGCAGTTCCTCACAGCCATCCGAGCAAAAGACAAAATAATCCTCATCTCTCTTGACTTTTGGCGTGCCCTTAATGTAAAGGATTTCCGCGACAAGCCTCTCGCCCATCGGTTTCTGTGACACATAACTCACAAGTGGACAATCTTTTAAAACGGAGGAGGTAGCGGATTGAAGAATATGATCGTTCAGAAGGTAGGTGTCTTCGTCCGATGCCTCAAAGAAATAGGTAATGCTGGCGATAATATATTCATAGCCAATCCTTTCGAGAATGTCGGCACATTGCCTTTCCAATGCTCCGTCAACCGTGGAGGTGATTATTTCCGTGAATTTCTCCGTCATAAAAAATGTGATAATCCACTTGCAAATGTCGGCATTTCCCCTGAAATTCGGAATCCCAATTAATGAGTATCCCCGGAAAGTTTTATCAAAATCCGGCCAAACAACCGAACGAAATCCGGCCAAACAACCGAATGTCGATATGTAAGTATTTCTGCCAAAAATGAAAGGATGCGCGAATGAAAAAACTTGTATCTTTGTCTGAATATATTAAAACCACAAACGACGAATGAAGAAAATTCTGCTTGCCGTCGCCTGTTTTGCGATGACACTTCTCGCCCAGGCGAATCCGACGCACAAAGTGAAGATCAACGATGGCCTCACGGTCAGTGTGGAGGCATGCTCCGAGAGCATATTCAGGATCAAGGTGTCTCCGAGGAAGGATTTCACCGAGTCCCTGATGGAGCGCTACGAGCTCATCAAGACCGACTGGAGTGAGGTCAAGACCGACATTTCCGACAAGGGAGGAGTCTGGACGCTGAAGACTCCGGAATATTCATTGGCCATCAACAAGAAGACGGGAGTGATGACCGTGAAGGATGCCAAAGGCGGGAAGGTGATCCGTGAGGTTAGGTTCCTGCCTGAGAAGGAAGGGCTCTGCGGCGAGATGAGGTCATTCATCAACGAGAAATACGCCGATCTGAAGGTCGCTGACAACGGTGGAGGCATCATCGGCGACGACAACGGGAAATTCGGAGAGGTTGACAAGCACGAGATTCCGGCTGCGGACGCGGTCAGCATCCTCAGCTTCAGCATGGAGGACGGCGAGCGCTTCTACGGGGGCGGCAGCACCAGCCGCGACCACATCCAGCACAGGGGCGAATTCCTCCGGATGTGGACGACCTACCAGCAGACCGAGATTCCGATGCCGTTTATGATGAGCTCGCGAGGCTGGGGCGTTTACAACAACTCGACCCGCAAAAGTTTCTTCGACATCGGCAGCCAGCAGAAGACCAAGTTCAACATCATCAACACCTTCGACGAGGCTGACTTCTACCTTATGATGGGCAAGGATATGCCTGCGGTGCTTAATGAATATACCCTCGTCACGGGTCGTACCTACGTCCTCCCGAAATGGGCCTACGGCCTTTGCTTCGGCCCGAATATGCGTGAGGAGCAGTTCGACATCCTGAACGACGCCGTGCGCTTCCGCCAGTTCGACGTGCCTTGCGACGTGTTCTGGCTTGAGCCTCAGTGGATGGAGAAGCGCTACGACTTCTCGACCAAGAAGAAGTGGAACTACGACAGGTTCTCTCCGGAACCTTACTGGCTTCAGGATCAGTACCCTAAGACGATGCACAACCGCCTCTTCATCGGCAAGCTGCGCTCCATGGGCTTCCACCTCGGACTCTGGCTCTGCGAGGAGTATGACCTCAGCATCCAGGAGGAGGACATCATCGCCGAACGCACGGGCGGCAAGCTTTCCGGCCAGGAGCATTGGATGGATCACCTGACCGTGTTCATGGATCAGGGTGTTGAGGGATTCAAGCTGGATCCTGCCCGAACGATCGACAACCACACGAACTGGGAATATTACAACGGACACACCGACAAGGAGATGCACAACCTCAACCAGGTTCTTCTCCCTAAGCAGATGCGTGAGCTTGGCCGCAAGTACAACGGCAAGCGCACATGGCATCACTACTGCGGCGGTTGGTCCGGAACCCAGCGTTGGACGGCCTCGACTTCGGGCGACAACGGTGGCGGAAAGACGGCTCTCTACGATCAGCTGAACCTTGGAATGAGCGGTTTCCTGAACACTTCGTGCGACGTGATGAGCGTTCCTCGCGAGCTTGAGATGCAGGGCCTCCACTTCGGGCTTTTCCTGCCTTGGGTGCAGATAAACAGCTGGTTCTCAATGATGCATCCGTTCTACTATGCGAAAGAAGAGCAGGACATCTACCGTTCCTACGTCAAACTGAGATATTCCTTGGCTCCGTACATCTACTCGATGGCGCTTGAGGCGGCGCAGAACGGTATGCCGATCGTGCGTTCGATGCCGCTGTGCTTCCCTGAGGACCGCAACTGCGACGACATGACCTACCAGTACATGTTCGGCGACAATTTCTGCGTGGGCATATTCACAAACGAGATTTATCTGCCGAAGGGGACTTGGACGGACGCCTGGAGCGGCGAGAAGATTGTCAGCAAGGGGGAGACTTTCACTCGTGAATATCCTTCCGATCGTGCGGGGCTGCTCTTCATCCGCGAGGGCGCGATCATTCCGACGCAGCCTGATGTTGAATATCTTGGGGCGCGTCCGTTCGACCGCGTCATCCTGAAAGTCTATCCTCACGGGGACAGCGAATATACTATGTTCGATGATGATGGGGAGACCTATGAATATGAGAACGGGGGGATCGCTTCCACTTTGTTTGAGTCGCACGAGAAGGATGGTGGCGTCGAGGTTGTGGTGAACCCGGTTCAGGGATCGTTCAAGGGGATGCCGTTGGAGCGGGAATATTCATTCCGCATCCAGAGGGACGCGCGTCCGAGCTCGGTTTCGGTCAATGGCACTGCCGTTGAGGGGTGGACTTACGAGGACGGAATGGTCTGTCTGTCAGCCGGTAAGGTTGGTGTCGGAGAGAAGATTATTGTCTCTGTTAGATAGTTTGATTTTTGCAACTTTACTATAGTTGGCTATTGCCGCTTTATAACAGTTAGGTTTTGCGGCGAGGCGCATACCTCCGAGGGACCTGCGCTTCGCGCCCTGTCCGGGTGAATAGTCCCTCGGGGGAAGCGCCTCGCGGCAAAAAGAGTTTATTATTGAATATGAAAAGAATCGCGATAGTATTAGGACTTGCGGCGGCGATGATGTCGTGCGCCAGAAAGGACTGGCGGGACGCTTCGCTGACGGCGGAGGAAAGGGCATCGTTGCTGCTGAAGGAGATGACGCTGGAGGAGAAGGTCGGGCAGATGTGCCAGTATGTGGCGCCGTGCTATGTGGAGCCGGGGAAGGGATCGGCTCGCAAGAACATCGACGCTACCGACGAGAATCTGGGCAACAAGGATTTGTCCGATAAAGTCCGCAGAGGCGAGGTCGGAGCGTTCCTGCACGTGATGACTTCCACGGAGGCTGTGGCGCTTCAGAAGTTGGCTCAGGAGAGCCGGCTGGGGATTCCGCTGCTGCTGGGGATCGACGCGATCCACGGGAACGCGCTGATCGAAGGGTGCACGGTCTATCCTACGAACATCAACATGGCTTCCACTTTCAATCCGGAACTGATGGAGAAGATCGGAGAGGAAACCGCGCTTGAGATGCGTCAGAGGGGGTTGTTCTGGACATTCGCTCCTAATCTGGACATCGCCCGTGACGCCCGCTGGGGAAGGATGGGCGAGACGTTCGGCGAGGATGCGCTGCTGACTTCCGAGATGGGGAAATATGCCATCTGGGGATTTCAAGGGCGTGACGGGAAATATTCAGGGAATCACGTGGTGGCTTGCGCCAAGCATCTGATCGCGGGTGGCGAGCCGGCCGGTGGACTGAACGCAGCGCCGATGGACATCTCCGAGCGCAAGTTGCGTGAGCTTTATCTGCCTCCGTTTGTGGCGGCGATCCGTGACGCTAAAGTCGGGACGGTGATGGCGGCACATAACGAGATCAACGGGATCCCATGCCATGGTAACAAGTGGCTGCTCAATGATTTGCTTCGTGATGAATTGGGATTCGACGGATTCGTGGTCAGTGACTGGATGGACATTGAGAGGCTTCATTCCATGCATCATTGGGTACCGGACTCGACCGAGGCATTCGTGGTTTCCGTGGAATCTGGTATTGACATGCACATGCAGGGAGACAAATATTTCGAGGCTGTGGTCGCAGCCGTGAAATCCGGCAGGATTCCGGAGTCCCGCATCGACCAGGCCGCCGGCAAGATTCTGGCCGTGAAGTTCGCCCTCGGGCTGTTTGAACAGCCTGTACCGGAGATTCCTGAGGTTCTGGACGGTGCCGCCGAGCATCGTCAGACAGCCCTTGAAGCAGCTCGTCAGGGACTTGTGCTGCTGAAGAACGACGGGACGCTTCCGCTGAAGAATCCACGTCGGGTTTTCGTCGTCGGGCCGAACGCTGACAGCCAGACCATTCTCGGTGACTGGGCAGTGCCGCAATCAGACGATAATGTCATCACGGTTCTGGACGGTCTCAAGGCCGCTATGCCTAACGTCTCGATCGACACGCTATGTTTCGGTGGCAAGATCTCGAATGTCAATGCAAAAGGTGTCCAGATGGCTCGTTTCAAGGCCTCTGCGGCTGACGTTAACATCGTAGTGGTCGGAGAGAACTCGCAGAGATATTCAGCTTTCGGTCGCACCTGCGGTGAGAACTGCGATCGTGACGACCTCAGCCTTCCGGGGATGCAGCAACAGCTTTTGGAGGCCGTCGTGGCTTCCGGCAAGCCGACCGTTGTCGTGCTGATGACCGGCAGGGCACTCAGCATCGGTTGGGCTAAAGAGAATGCCAACGCCATTCTGAACGCCTGGGAGCCAGGTCAGATGGGTGGACAGGCTATCGCCGAGGTGCTGACCGGTCAGGTGAATCCTTCCGGCAAACTGCCTGTGACAGTGCCTCGCAACGTAGGACAGGTCCAGACTGTTTACAACTATAAGCATTCGCAATATTCCCGCCTGTTTGCGACCAACGAGACCGGAGCCCTTTGGCCATTCGGTTACGGATTGAGTTATAGCACGTTTGAATATTCAGACGCAACGCTCTCAAAATCAGAAATCGGAGTCTCCGAATCGCTCAAAGCCAGCGTGACCGTCACCAACAACGGCCCGTACGACGGCGATGATGTGGTTCAGCTCTACATCCGTGACGAATATGGTTCCGTGACCCGTCCGGTCAAGGAGTTGAAAGCATTCCGTCGCATCAGCCTCAAGAACGGTGAAAGCACCAAGGTCGAGTTCGACATCACACCTGAGATGCTCCAGTGCTGGGGTGTCTCCGAGAAGTGGTCCGTCGAACCTGGAGATTTCACCATCCTCCTCGGCTCCTCTTCATCAGACTCCGACCTCACTCCCCTGCCGCTGAAAGTCAAGTAATCAGACCAAGCGATCGGTTAACCACGCCCTCGCTTCGTCTGCCCCTTGCACTATCTCTTAAGGGAATCGCTTTATCCGGTGAAACGCCCTTTCACCGGATAAACTATTGTTATTGATCCGCTTGTCCGGCAGAACCCATATTTTGCCGGACGAAATGCAGATTTTGACCATTTTCTCCGGCAGGAAGGCTTCTCACCGGACAAACCACGGATTGCCTCTGGCATATTCTTTGGATAGGTTGGAGGCCTGACTGACTATCAATGAAATGAAAAAGTTACTTGTGGTGTTGGCGGTGATTTCGCTGACGGGAAGCGTGGCATCCGCTCAGAAGGTGCATTCTGACAATCAGGACATCCGGTTCACGGCTGGTGTGAGAATTCCGATTGAACATTCAAGGGCTAATTCAGGAGAGGTTATGAGCCTCACCTACGGAAAGTACAACGACAAAGGGTTTGGATTCCACGGCGGAGTGCAGTGGATGTTCGAGAATATGGACATCAATGATTACCTCGGCTTACCTCTGTCCGTGTCCTGGAGCAGTGGACGGCGCACGTTCAAACAAACACTGGAGGACGGTCTGGAAAACACTTTGCGTAACGCCTACCACAACAAGTACTATTACAACCAGAACCCTACAGTAGATAATGTCGTCGGCAGTTTCTTCACCGGACTGTTCAACAGAATCGAGTTCTTCGCCGGCCTGACCCCAGGATATATTTTCGGCCCAAATGATGATTCCCCTCGACACGGCACATACGGCGGAGTCAAAGGAGAAAGCTATATGTACATCAAGAACCGCTTCAGCCTCACCGCCGACGCCGGCTTTGGATTGTCATTCAACATCTGGCGCTTCAAACTGAGCGTCCTCCCGTCAGTGCACTACTTCATCACAGACAATTACAGAGAGGTCAACAATAAAAGTTACACCACACCAACCGGCACGGAAAGCGACTTCACGGACCAAGCCAGATCCTGGCAGTTCTCCATCCAAGGCGGCCTTAGCTTCACGTTCTAGAATATATTCATTGAATATAACAGGGCATTCATCGCAAGGTGGATGCCTTTGTTGTTTTCCAACTCCCGATCGCTTCGATGATTGGCAGCTCTACTAAAATTTATTGAACCGCCTCGACAAGCTCAGCGACCTAAGATTCCATGATTATATTCCGAGGAACTCACAACCATCGCAGTCCCATAGAACCACCATCTGATATGTCGGTCTTAAAAATTCAGGTCAGAAAAATAAAATCCAAAATTTTGGTAACGTGCAAAATTTTGGATTTTCTTTTTTTCTGACCATCCCCAATTAAACCAAAGAACAAATCAAATCCACCACTATGTATTAACGAACGGCAGGGGAAAAATCAAATGGCTGATTTTGGTAACGTGCAAAATCAGCCATTTGCCTTTTTTCCCCTGCCGTCACATATTAATTGTGGCAAGTTGGGGCGACAATATGTTAATCTATCGCATATCCGAGTAGCAGCCGTCAACGGTGACATTGCCGCCCTCGATGATGTAGAGGTCATCCTTGGTAGCCGGGTAGCGCAGGATGAAATCCTTGAGAATCACGTTCTTGCAGTCCTTGAGATAGACAAGCGTCGGAACGACCGCATCCTCAGGAATATGCTTCATCCGGATCTGGGCGGCAATGTCATCCAGAAGGGCAGGACCACGACCGTCAATCACACCGGTGCCGAATATGGACATATTCTCGACACCCTCTCCCCAGAAGATAGCCTTGTGCCCCTTGTAGGAATAGATGTTCGTCGAGCCCACGATCACAGCACCCTCGCGAAGCCTGATGCTGACCCCGGACTTGAGCTGCACGGCACCCGTTACATAACGTCCCACGCTGAACTCAAGCGTGCCGCCACCCTTGGAGGCGATGAAATCAATCGCCCCCTGAATGCTCGTGGTGTTGTCATGGACACCATTGCTCTTGATGCCGAAATTGGACGCCTTATAGACATTCTGGGAGAATCCCATTACAGAAAACAGCAGCAAAGCCGTCAATAACAATATTCTTTTCATTTCTTCCTGATGTTCTTGGTGTCCTTTGTAATGATTTGTTTCTTGCCCTTGGGAGCGGTCTCCTGATTGATCTGAAGGTTCTTCATACGAAGGCCGTTCACGTCATCGGTCACGATGGCCGGACGGTAATCCTCGCCGTCAACCGTGAGCTTCACGTTGTCGAAAACAATGCCGTCAGCGTGACGGATGTAGAATCCCCATGCCGGAAGCTCCTTCCAGTTGGAGAACTCAGGGTAACGGGTCTCCTGCTCCTCGATCGCGTCAAGTTCCTCCTTAGAGGTACCTGCGTAGGCATATTCAGGATCGGCGTGGCCCGGATAGACAATCTCGATGTTCTCCATACGGACATTCTCGATGCGAAGGCCAGGCAGACCGGCGATAATGCTCGGGCAGACGTTGCGAGGCAGATCCTCGACAGGGCCCTCATAGCTGTAGCCAGCGTCCGGCTTGTCGAACGGAACCTCGGCATACATATTCTTGATCACCACATCCTTAAGGCAAGGCACCTGACTGCCGTTGACATTGCGGGTTCCCGTACGAAGGAAAATCGGGTTGCCGGTGTTCAGGCTCTTGAGGCTGTCGATCTCCACATCCTCGATCTGAGCTCCGTCCACGGTAGCGATGGTGATGGCGCTGCGGTAGGTGTCGAATATGGTCATATTCTTGAACCTGAAGTGCTTGAACTTGCCACGGGTGTAGGTGCCGAACTTGATGCCGTTGGCGCTGCTTCGTCCAACGCAATTCTCCACAAGGATGTTCTCGCTCACGCCATCGTTGCTGTGGCTCTTGAAGCAATATGAATCGTCGGAAGAGTCGATGTAGCAGTCACGCACGATGACATCGCTGCAATCCACCACGTCCAGACCGTCGTTGTTCCAGTAGCACTTGGCGTCAACCGTAATGCCCTCGATCAAGAGGTCACGGCACTTGTCGTACTGCTGTGTCCAACAGGCCGGATCCTTAAGGGTGATGTCCTTGATGGTAACGTTGTTGCAAAGGTACATATGGATATTCTCCGGCCTGATGGTCTCGTTGACACGGTCGTTGCCGAGCTTGTCGTCAATGAGCCCCATATGGACGAAATCCACGAAACGGACTCCGACATCGAAGCCACGGCCGTCAACGATGCCCTCTCCCGTCAGACCGATGTTCTCCTGCTTCACGGCAAGGATAAGCGCCGTCCATTTAGCGTCCGGATCCTTCACATAATCGTAAGGATTCAGAGAGCCGACAAGCGCGGCATCCTTCTCGATGTGAAGGGTGACTTTGTTCTTAAGATAAATGGAACCCGAAATGTAGTCCCCTTTGTCAAGCACGACACGACCGCCTCCACGTGAGGAAGCGAAGTCTATCGCGGCCTGGATGCTTGCGGTGTTCAGAGTGACCCCGTCCGGCCTCGCACCGAAATCACGGGCGAAAAAGTCCGTGGCTCCAAGCGAGAGAGCCGAACCGGCGAAGAGCAGCGCTGCGGCCGCGATTCCAAGTAAATTTCTCATCATTAATGTTTTATTAATATAGTTTCACTGGTCCTATCAGTCCCGCGCTGACGTAAGGCTGCTTGCGTTTGATGACAAAACGCTGCGCCACCTTGTTGTCCTTGAGGGTCTGGATATAGTTGCCCATAAGGGTCGTGACTTTCACCTCGATGGTGTTATCTCCCGGGCGGAGCAGTCCGGTAATGTCATACACACGCTCGCCGAACCACTTGACTCCCGCCGGTTTGCCGTTGACCCAAACCTCACAGATGTCAGCCACCTTACCGAGATTCAGGAACTTAGGAAGCTTACCGGACAGGGTCACGGTCTTGGTGTAGGTCACCTCACCCATAAAGTTCTTGAACGTGGTGTCCTTCATGTCCTTGAAATCCTGAAGCTGGTCGAGGCTGGTCGTCCAGGTTGAATCCGGCCAGGTGTGGTGCATCTTGAGATCCCACCCGCCTGTCACCTGAATCTCGTCCTGTCCGTCAAGCGGAAGCTGTTTCCAAGCCGGAGCGCTGCCGCCCATCTTGTTGAATACGAACAGGTAAGTCTCGGAAGGACCGAAACGGAAATGCATCTTGCCGTCCTTGCCGACAGGAAGGACGAACCTCTTGCCGGAAGCCGGATCATAGAGCCAGGCGTGTTTCCCTGCGGTCACGGATTTCGGGAATATTATGTCCGTCTCACGGGCCTCGCTCATGTGAGCGTTCATAAAGAGGAACATATCGCTGCCGTCGTCAGTAACATACTGGTTCTGAAGCAGGAACCTGTCCGGATTGCTGATCGTCAGAGTGTGAGGAAGATTGTACTTCTCCATCACGCCGGTGTACCATTCAAGATATTTCCCGTCAGCAGGCTTCTCAAGCAGGACGAAATTGTCCTTATACTCCTTCAAACGCGCGACAGTTTCGGCGATCTGTTTGTCACGAGCTTCGAAATCCTTGAGTCCCAGCGACTTCTCCGGATATTTTCCGATGCAGAAGACCCTGCCGCCACCTTTCACGAACTCCTCCAGCTTGGCCAGGGTCTCAGGCGTTGTGCTGGTCACCTCCACGATGAACAGGGTGCCATATTCCTTAGGTCCGTAGCAGAGCTTGCCGTTACGGACAGTAGCGTCGCGGAGGATGATCTCGCTGACATAGTCCGCTCCGCCGCCGTTCTTGTGGATGGCCTCCCAGATCAAGGAGGTGTAAGGAATATTCAAGGCCACGGGGAACGGCTCGGTCTGCACGCCCATCGTGCTCCACATGTCGTAGTTGGCCGGCAGGATGGCGATGTCGGTGAACATGTCGGCGTTCTGGAGCTGGCTAGAGAGCCTGGCGCGGTAGTCGTTCAGTTTGTTAACGTAAGGCCACCAGGTGTTCCTCTCGTTGTGGAAGGTTCCGTACTGAACCCAGCCCGGGAACTCGGCCTCAAGCGGGGAGTAGTTGAAACCATGCCAAACAGAATGGGTTATGCCGGAAATCGCGCTCATGTCGGAGCCGACCTTCAGGAACTCAAGACTGGTCGTGAACACCTTGTAGGTGTTGGTCATCTCCTCGGCGCTGACAAGACGCTTGCCGGTAAGGTGGGCCGCCGACGAGACATATTTGTCAATCATCGTGTAGGCGCGTCCGCGGCGGTAGTCCTCGTCACCCATCTCCTCACCGATCCTGTGCTTGAGCCAGTTGGTCGTCCAGGACTCCCCTTCCGGAATGTCCTGGCCAAGGGAAGACTCCTCGATGAAGAAGCCGTTGCCATAGGCCTGGGAGCGGGATTTCACACCCTTCTCCCTGCACCAGGAGAGGAACGTGTTCATGTACCGCTCGTTGAGCAGCTCGGCCTTCGTGAGTTCGAAGTCGAAACGCACACGGTTCACCTGGTCCTGGAACTTATCGCCTTTCTTTGAGCCATAGTCGAAGCTCTCCACATTGCCAAGTCTGCCGACCTTGAACATCGTGAACGGAAGCCAAGGCATCAGGTCGTAACCTCTGCGGGACTTGAACTCCTCAGGGAAGTCGCTCGTCCAGTTGCAGCCCTCAAGCTCCATACTGTCCACGAAGAAAGCCCTGAGATGCTTTGACAGAGGCCCGAGCCTGGCCTCGATCGTGTCGGCCATGTGGTCCAGATAGTTACGCACGGCGGTGGAATCCATGTGGTTCAGGATCGAACCGGCCGCACCCGGAGCACCGTTGATCACGCAGGCGAAGGAATCGTACTTCACCATAGCGTAGAACTGCCAGTTGCCTTCCGGTACATCCACCGTGATCACATCGCCTTCGATGTTGCCCGACAGATCAATCGCCTCGCTGAGGTCGTTGATCGGATCCGGAGCGAGACAGACCGACACAAGTTCCGGAGTACGGCCGGTGTTCACCTTCGTCACTCCAGGATCTATATTCTTGAATATATTGAACTTGGACATCTCGAACCTCTCGCCCCCCGTCACCTTCTGCGCGTAGGTGAGCATCACGGAGGCACGCTCCTCACGAGGCAGGGTCTCCGCTCCGAACGGCCATCCTGATCCGATGATCAGGTCGCAGGTCATTCCAAGGCGTCCGGCCTCGTCGAACACGACCTTCAGCATGTCTATCCATTCGTCACTCAACCATTTGAGCGGCTTGGTGTCCATCGCGTCAGCTCCGTACGGGAACGAGATCGGATTGATCTCCACTCCACCGACTCCCGCATCCTTGAGGATGTGCAGCTCGCGTACAAGCTCCTCTGCCTCAACGCGGTCGCCGTTCCACCACCAGCGCACGAACGGACGGTAGCGGCTGTCCGGATTCTGGAACTGTTTGTAGAGATCCTTGGATGTCGTCCTGGCCGAAGATTCGGACGAGAAGGCAACCAAGGAGGCCAAAACAACAGATGCTGCCGCTAAAAATCTGAATATCTTCATGTTCCTATTCGTCAACGTGATTTACAACCTTCGGCTTGCTTGAATATACCAGATAGTTGTCGATGACGATGTTCATGTTGTCCTGCTTGTTGAGGAACTTGAAGGTCAGAGTGTGCTCGCCTTCAGGAAGATCGTACTTCCAGTAGAGGTCCGGAGCCGCTCCGTTGCCCTTGATAGGGTTCTTGGCCACAGCGGAGAGCTTGCCGTCGAGGTATATCTCGACCTCGCCGACGTAACCGGTGTTGTCGTTGTAGCCGGCTCCCTTGTAGTAGTGGCTCTTCACAACGATGCCGTTACCCTTGAACTTGATCTGGCCGACATTCGTGATGGTCTTCTTGACGTTGACCTTGCCTTGAGGATAGTGGCCCTCGAAAGCCTTCTCGTAGCGCACGGCCTCCGGCTTCTGAACCTTGATTGTAACATTGTCACCATCAATTGAGCCACCATTACGCTCGATCACCTGAAGGGCTTGGCTGAGGGAATATTCAGTGGCCTTGTTGATGGAGATGTCTGTGTAGACGAAAGGTCTGTCCTCAACCACCTCGCAAGGCTTCCTCCAATATTCAGGAATATTCTTGTAACCCATCATTACTCCGAGGATTCCGGCGGCCGACGAAGGGTTGCAGTCAGAGTCCTGGCCGCAGCGGGTGGAGATGTCGATGGTGCGGTAGAAGTTCTTGTCACCGTAGAGGAGACCGATGAGGATGTAGCCACTGTTGATGACGGCGTCGATGTTGAACTGGTTGTCGACCCCATCCGGGCAGCCGATGTCGTAGCCATAGTGCTTGTTGAACAAAGCCCAGGTTATGTGCCAGTCCTTAGGGTACTGCTTGTGCCATTTGATGACATCAGCCATCGCCTTATAGTAGTTGCTCTGCGCAGGGATGGCCTTGAGAGCCTCATTGACAACGAAGTTCATGTCATCACTGACGAAGGCGAGAGAAAGCATCGCGGCGACATACACGCCGCCGTACCAACCGTCGCCGTAGTTCATCATGTGGCCGATCTCGTCGCAGTAGTAGGACGAGGTGTTGATCATTCCCGGAGCCATCAGACCGGCGTAGTCGGCTTCGATCTGGAAGTCGATGTCGTCGGCGTGAGGGTTGTTGCGCCAGTGGCCGGACTCCGGAGGCATCACACCGTTCAGGATGTTGTAGCGTCCGAGCTGGTTGGCGTGCCAGAGCGGGTATGGGGCATGGGCGAACGCGTTGGCGAAGGACTCGATCGGAGCGTCAAGGCCTTCCTTCTGGAACACCTCCACGAAAGTGAGGTCCATGTAGACATCGTCGTAAAGCCCGGGAACATTGTCGAACCACCATTTGATCGTGTGCTCGTGCCACGGAATCTCGATCTCGTCGTTCATGAAGCCGGAGTACTTGAACTCTGTCGGTCCGCCGTAGGAGCAGCCGATGGTCTTGCCGGCCCAGCCGCCTTTGATTTTGTCCATGAGAACCTCCTTGGTCATCTTGACCTCTTTAGGAAGTTTCTTGGCGGTCGCTGTGAATGTGGTCGTCAGCATAAAGACGCCAGCTGCGATCAGGAATAAATTCTTGACTTTCATAATTCTTTTTGTTTATTGATTATTTGTTTTTCGTAAAGATTCACTTATCCATGAGATGCCTCCCCACAGGATCTGGTTCACGGCCTGGGACTCGTGTGAGAGGGTCGCGAAGATCATTCCGAACTGCGCCGGGATGCCGTAAACGTAGGAAATCGCCGAGGAGACTATGAAGTGGAAGGCTCCGAATCCTCCCGGCACCGGGACGATGGAGGAGAGGCTTCCGGCTATCATCAGGAACATCGCGTCCGTAAGGTTCAGGGTCTGCAAAGTGCCCACGGCCGCGGCCAGCTCAGGGCTGACGGAGTCCGGGGATATTCCTTGAAGAGCCCATAGGATGGTGACGCTCATCATCCAGTAGCAGAGCCATATTCCCGCAGTCAGGAGGAGGAATTTCCAACCGCCCTTCATCCTGAGGCAACTGAGGAATCCGGCCCAGATGCCTTTGCAGAAGTCCCGCACTTTGGCAAGAGGCTTCCATTTGTCAGCGAAAAGGATTGCGCACAAAATGGCGGCAACCACGGCAAAAGTTCCTGCGACCAAGACCGCGATCTTGCCGGCGCTGATGCTGCCGGAGGCCGCTCCGAAGATCTTCTCGGAGAAGAATCCGCCGAAGCGTTTCCAGGTGAAAAGCAGGAAGACGGCAAGCACGGCGACCAACGCAAGCATATCCACGGAACGTTCCAGCGCCGCGGTCCCCAGAACCTTGTCGTATGAGGCGAGGCGGCGGCCGTTGTCCTTGGAATCCTTTTCGGAATGCGCCGTGATGTAGCCGCAGCGGACAAACTCACCGACGCGCGGCAGGACGAGATTCACCAGATAACTGATGTTGACGGCGTTGAAGCAGGTCAGGCGGGTGGTGCTCCTGTCGATCGGAAGAAGCAGCTCACGCCAGCGCAAGGCTCTGAACCAGAACGCCAAAAGCCCGAACAGCATCGAAAGGATGACGAATCCCCAGCGGCAGGCCCTTAGGCCTTCCAGAAAGTCAGCCCAGCCGACTCCGCGGAAAGAGAAATACAGAAGCGCCGCCGCGAGTGCGATGGAGACCCCGTATTTAAGAATATTCCCGACCTTCTTGTTCATGGTTACAAATTTAATCAAATAATCCTTAACTTTGTGATTTGGCACATAATGAATATCAAAATACAAAGATATGAAATCAATTTTAGGGATAGGGAACGCTCTGACGGACATCCTGGCGGTGTTTCCCGACGAGACAATGCTTCGTGAGTACCACCTTCCTCCGGGAAGCATGCAGCACGTGGATCTGGAGACCGGTGACCGCATCTGGTCGAAGTTGAAGGAGTTCGGCGTGGAGTACGTTCCGGGAGGCTCGGCTGCCAACACGATCACCTGCACGTCCATATTCGGAATGCCTTCGGGATTCATCGGCAAGATCGGTAACGATGAGCTCGGGCACTTGTACAAGAGCACACTTGAGCAGTACGGTGTGAAAACGACATTGCTGACCGGCACGAAAGGCTCCGGCCGCGCGATGTGCTTCATCACAGGAGCCAACTCCGAGAGAACTTTCGCTGACTATATGGGTGCGGCGTTGGAACTTGTCCCGGAGGATCTGAAGCCCGAATATTTCCAAGGTTACGACTATTTCCACATCGAGGGTTATCTCGTGCAGAATCAGGATCTTATCCGCAAGGCAGTGCAGATGGCCAAGGAGGCTGGATGCAAGATCTCGATCGACATGGCTTCATACAATGTAGTTGAGTCCAACGAGGCTTTCTTCCACAATCTGGTGGACCGTTATGTGGACATCGTGTTCGCCAACGAAAGCGAGGCGAGGGCGTTCACGAAGCAGGAGCCACGCGATGCTCTGGACACGCTCGCAAGCCAGTGCGAAATCGCCGTCGTGAAGGTCGGCAAGGACGGATCAATGGTCAAGCAAGGCGATGAATATCATTACATTGAGGCCTGGCCAGCCGCCACGGTCGATGCGACGGGAGCGGGAGACACCTACGCCGCCGGATTCCTCTACGCGCACTCTCTGGGAATGCCTTTGAAGGTCTGCGGCGAGGTCGGCTCGATAATTGCTGCGAAGGTCGTCGAGGTTATCGGCACCAAGATCGATGTCCCGAGATGGAAGGATGCGAAGCGTGAGATACGAGAGTTGATAGCCTCTGTAAACCAGTAGATTATGTTTGATTTCATAAAGACGTTTTTCAGAAAGAGAAGTCTGCGCAAGCATTCCAGCACAGTTCCCACAGAAATTCTTCCGCTGGTGAAAATCCGTTCATACGTGGCCATCATCGATGTGGAGGAGCAGTCTTTCGACACTTGCAAGACCGCTATAATGACTTTTTTCAGGTCCCACAACATCAAGGGTAGCGTCTTCTTCCAGGATTTCAGAAAGATAGGCAGCGAGGACAGGCTGATCACCAGCATCCAGACCACCATCACCAAAAAGGACCTGGATTGGATCGGAAGACCTTCCCGCTACAAACTGAACGTGCTGGAGGAACAGGCTCCAGACCTTTTCATCTCGCTTATCAAGAATCCTGACTTCGCCATTGAATATATGGCCCGCACCTCCAAGGCCCGTTTCAAGATAGGACGCGCCCAGATGGACGGCAACCTGTTCGACCTTGTCATCAGCGACCCTGCCGGCAAGGAGGTCAGCCAGCTGGATTGCTTCACTGCCATCAAAGGCTATCTCACAAAGATTCAATAATTCTATGTCAAATATCATCAAAAACGCCGCTGTCGCCCTGAAAGGTTTCGCGATGGGAGCGGCAAATGTCATTCCAGGCGTGTCCGGAGGCACTATCGCCCTGCTCACAGGAATATTCAATGAGCTGATCGAGGCTCTGAACGCCATCCTGTCGGTGTCTTCGTGGAAACTTCTCCTCAAAGGCGAGGTCAAGGAGTTCTGGAAGAATATTCATGGAACGTTCCTGTTTTGGTTGGGAGTCGGAGTGATCGTGAGTGTCTTCTCGCTCGCCAAGCTGATGGAATATGTGCTTGCCTACCATCCGATCCAGACCTGGGCGTTCTTCTTCGGCCTGATCGTGGTGTCCGGTGCCTACATGCTCTACGACATCAAGGGCTGGAAGGTCGCCGACGGGCTTTGGCTGGTCTTCGGCGTCTTCCTCGGGGCTATGATCTGCCTGCTCTCCCCTACCCAGACGACAGACGCTGGTTGGTTCATCATGATATGCGGTGCGATCGCGATCTGCACGATGATTCTTCCGGGCATCTCCGGCAGCTTCATTCTCGTGCTTTTTGGTAAGTATGAATATATTATGTCAGCAATCAGCGAGCTTAACTGGCCGGTCCTCATTCTGTTCGGAGTCGGCTGCGTTCTTGGAATCGCCGCGTTCTCGAAGTTCCTGCACTGGCTGATAGCGCATTACGAGAGGCCGACGCTGATCACCCTGATCGGTTTCACGCTTGGGTCCCTTGTCAAGGTCTGGCCATGGAGCGACAAGTTCAGCGTGATGATGGCCCAATGGATGCGTGAAGGGCAGACCGCCGAAGAGGCCCGGATTGGCGTCGAGGCACTTGTTGACATAGGCACGGATCTCTCCACGCTCATCAATCCGCAAATCTTCTCCGCCCTCATCTGGATGCTCATCGGCGCCCTCCTCGTCGTCGCCCTTGAATGGTTCGGCCACAAGAACGCCAAGGCCAACTGAAGCAAGATTAGTATATAATCACAAAGGGCTGGATCGGAATGATCCAGCCCTTTGTGATTCCGTAGGGATTCGAACCCTAGACCCACAGATTAGAAATCTGTTGCTCTATCCAGCTGAGCTACGGAACCGTGCCCCGTTTCCGTTCCGCAGAACAGGAAACGGACTGCAAATATACGAATTTTCCATCGAAAACAAGCACATGCCAAAGAATTTATCCATGTCGAAAATTTCTTCGGTCCGGATTAGGGGATGTGGCGTCCTCGTCATGTCTATAATATGGATCAACCAACACTCGACAGGTTATGACAAAGAAGGATCTCTTCAACGAATGGGAAAGGCAGGAGCCATTGGAACTGGATAAAGAAAAACTGGGCACCGCTTTTTCCAAAGTATTGAAAAAAATTGACAGTGTGGAATCTGTCATGGAAAACGAAAAAGCACACAGGAAATCCGGATCGTACGTCTTCCGTAAAGTGGCGATATATTCATCTGTGGCCGCGGCTGCGGTCATTTGTGTCACACTCGCGTTCACCAGTGTGTCAAAGAAGGCCTACAACCGCGGCCTTTACGCGCATATTCAGGAAATGCCGGTGAATGTGACGGAATATTCAACCAGCAACGGCGAGATCCGGCGTGTCACTTTACCCGATTCCAGCAAGGTGATCCTCAACGCTGGTTCCGTGCTCATCTGCCCGGAACGGTTCGGGGCAGGAGGAAGGGAGGTGTACCTGAGCGGTGAGGCGGTCTTCGATGTCACGGGGGACACTGGACGGGCTTTCGTTGTCAAGACCTCAAACCTCAACGTCAAGGTGCACGGGACCAGATTCAACGTATCAGCCTACAGTGACAGCCGTCTGGTCAGCGCGACCCTGTGCAGGGGCAGCATCTCGGCCATGAATAATGAAGGCGGCGCGCCGGTCACACTTGTTCCCGGACAGAAATACACGCTGGACAAGGAAAGCGGACAGGCTTCGGTGACGAAAGTCAACGCGGATGAGGACACAGCATGGCTGGACGGAGATCTGTGCTTCCGCTCCGAGTCGCTGCATAACATCGTGAAGACAATCGAGAGGAGGTACGGAGTCAGAGTCTATATCACCACCAGCAAGTACGACAACGACAACATAACCGCCAAATTCGTCCACGGGGAGACACTTGAGGAACTCATGACCGCTCTCTGCAAGGTGACTCCGGGGATGAGCTACAGAATAGTCAACTCCAACATCTACATAAGATAAGTGGACAGCGTCCACAACACCACACACAGACCGGAATAAGAAACCAATTATCTTTTTATAACGTTTTTATGAAACATTTACTCGCATTAATCACATGCATTCTTCTGCCTTTGTTCTCCGCCTGGGATCTTTCCGGACAGGAGCAGACATTGAGGTTTCCCGAGCGGAAAATGAAGATTGCGGATGTTTTCAGCGCGATCGAGAAGCAGACGGACTACACCGTCGCCTACAACGAGAGCGTGCTGGATGCCGGGAAGGTTGTGACCGTACCGGAAAGGAAATCCCTCACAGAAGTCCTGACGGCCATTCCTGACTTTGACAGCCTAAAAATTCCGTTTTTCTTACGTTCTGATAATCAATATATTGTAAAGAGCGCGGATTTTTCAGGGTGAATCGCATCACCTTTTCGTGCCTTTGAAAGAAGCTTCGTACATAGGTGTAAACAAGTAGGGTGAATCATTGCCAAAGTCAGGAAGCTCATTGGCAAACTGAAAGAGAAAGGACTTGAAAAATAGTCACTATATAAAAGAGGGGTGGCCTTGGTCGGGTCATCCCTCTTTTTCATATTCAGGAAACAGGTCACAAGTGCATGACGACAAAAAAAGACACAAGCGCCATGATCTTCCTAAGCTCCTTCAAAGCCAGGTTCATGTGGTTTTCGACCGTCTTTCTGGAAATATTCATCCGCTCGGCTATCTCCGAGTTGCTCAACCCCTCCACACGGCTCATCATGAACACTTTCCTGCGCCGGTCAGGCATGTGGTTGACGGCATACACAATCCTCGCGAAACGAAGGTCGGCGTCAAGGTTCTCCTCGGTCAGCGGCTGATACGGAAGATCCCCGTAGGCAAGATCCAGATGCGTCTTCCTGGACTTGGACCAATTTATGGCAATATTCGTTGTCATCCTGAACAGGTAGGCGCTGATCCTTGTGACATCCACAAGCGTGTGGCGGACAAACCACAACCTCACAAACACACTCTGTGCGACATCCTCCGCATCATCATAAGACTGGAGAAATGACTGCAGGAATGCGAGGACTTTAGGATAATACTTGTCAAAGATGACCCTGAAGGCTTCCTTGTCACCCTCAGCTATCATCTTCAAGTAGTCCTTTTCCGTCATCGCCACACCGGCTTGATTTACCTGTTACCGGCGTCCACCTTGCGGGCATAGTCAAGCCGTCCGGAAAGATGCCTCCTGACATCCTTCCAACGGTAATACGGTCCGGAGACAGGATCCACTCCGTTCAAAAGACGTTCCTGCTCATTCAGAAGGAACTTCACAAGGATATCCTTGGAGCCGGGTCTGCGGTAGAACACCATCTGGAGGTTGCAGGCCATCGGGGTAAAGTCCGATGCCATCCAATGCTCCCAGACCTCCTCCAAAGGCCACATCTCGCTGCAACCTTCGATTCCCATAAGCCCGGCGAGAGGCATCACCGAGACATCATGCGCGAACCTCAGGTCGGCGGCCACATCGCTTTTGGCCGACACCGCAGCGTTTGCCTTTACGATGAAATCCTCCAGCAAGTCATCCGCCATCGCGATGCGTCTGCCTTCCGACTCCGCCGCGTTCACCATCTCGGAATATATTCGGCAGGAATTCAGACGCGTCAAAGAAAACAGCTCCTCAGGAGTGAAATATGAGGAAACGAATATATCATTGAGATCTATGTCCGGCGCTATGGAACCCCATGTGTAGAGCTCCCGGGCAAACATGTCCTCCCTGCCGACAATGGAATCAGCCGTCTTGCGGTCACTGAATATGGAATTCATGAAATCGCTGACATCGATCCAAGTCCTTGACAAAGAGTCTATCTCCGGAGCCGAAGTTCTCACCACCTCCTTGAACCAGGAAGGTTTCCTGAGAAGGTAGGACATGTAGGAATCCCCGCTGTGCACATTGACCCTCAGTTTCTTGTTCAGTTTCTTGAGTTCACCGGTGCAGCTGAACATGCTCTCCTGACAACGCTGGACCGTGCTGGAGACCGCGTCCACATACCTTCTGGAGCCGGACTTGAACACAGACGGGAAACGATGGAACATCCTGCCCGCTATCTCCTTGTGCTCATTCTTGCCTCTGGCGGACAGCTTACCAGCCTTGCCGACGGAAACGGAGTCTATCCTGTACAGATCCGAGTACAGGGCTTTTCCTTTCTCGGTCAGTATCCCAAGCGAGTCCGCCTTCATGAACATCACCGCAAGGGCGTCAAATGATTTGTCCGAACTATGGTAGCGCGAGCCATGACGACCGATATGGCTGATGTAGAAAGGCTCATAACCTTCGGGAGCAGCGGTGTCGGTCATATTCCCGGCTCTGTAGATGTGATAGATTCCAGCGCCGGCGAAGGCATCGGCTTTGATTTTCTCAAGTGTGACCTGCGCCTCGGAAGACACCGCGAAGAACGCTGAAAACGAAGCCGCCAACGCCAAGGCGGCGACACGGTATAGTGATGATTTCATATACATTGATTTATCTGCCACGGTGTCCACGCTTTGACGGACGGTTGTTCATTATCGCCTTGTCCTGAAGTTCATGTATCTCCTTCCTGCTCCATGGCAAGCCGATGAACTCGGAAGGATAATCGGTCTCGATGATGTCCGGCTCGGCGAGAAGCTCACGCTCGTAAGCGACCCTGCGGTCCTTGGCGTTCTTCACCTTGTCGGAGGATCCCGTTATGGATGTCATGATCATGACTCCCCTGTCGTGAAGTTTCCTATACACATCCGAAAGTTCCGGGTTGACCGCCATACGGACATACGCCATGATGTGGTCCCACGGAATCGGGCATTTGTCATAAGCCTCGAAATGCTCCTCCGAACTGATCTCCACGCAGAACATCACGTCACGGACATTGTTGTTCCAATAGTAAAGAGCCTCGTCCAAAGAACGGACGCTGAGCATGATGTTGTGGTACATAGACCAGTCTCCTCCCGGCCTCAACTGCCGGATGTAATAGTCAAGGCTGGCTTTCTTCACTTCAGGGCTCACGCCTTTTGTGTTGATGTACTTGTTGTCGAAGTTGAAGACCACCTTGTCCTTGCCCCACTCCAAAATGGATTTCAGGGTCGGGATCTTGTACGGGGTCACATTGCCGGCCCTGTCCACCAGGTTCAGTCTCTGAATCTCCTCGAAAGTGTAGTCTTCCACCTTGCCTTTCCCGTTCGTTGTCCTGTCCACAGTCAGATCGTGCATCAGAACCATCACGCTGTCCTTGGTGAAGCTGAAATCCACCTCGAAGAACGTCGGCATCATCGACAGCGTCTTCTCGCAGGACTCCACACAGTTCTCAGGATAGCCCGGCATCATTCCTCCACGATGTCCGCTGATGATGATATCCCTGTCCGGAGAGTACCTGAAATATTCCTGCAGATCAGAAAACGAATTGATAACCACCTTGTTGGCGGTGATACCTGCCTTTGAAGACACATCGTCCCGGTTGGACTGGGCCAACATAGGAACGGAGAAAACCGTCGCCACGGCCAGAACCGCAATATACATTAATCTCATGTTTTACTTTTTCTTTGGTCGGCGGCCGGCCGGATCCGGTCAATCGAATCAGCGGCCGCAGGTGTTATAATTATCTATAAAGTTACAATATTTACTTAATATATGACAATCTAAATCGGCTCATCACCTAATCAGGAAGGCACAATCTGACCATCACGAGGCAAAGTTAATCAAATCATACGAAGAAATTCAGGAATATTTCCGGGCGGCTCAGGAATAATCGTCCGCTAAAAATAGAAGCCTGTGTTGAAGTACATGACCCCGGCGCCGTCCTGGGCGGAAAGGGCACGGGCATATTCAATGTTCAGGACAAAGTTGCGGTTGAGGATGATTTTCAAGGCAGCACCGGAAGAGAGGTGGAGGTTGTCGCCTCTGGAGGTGTCGATGTATTTGTCGTAAAGTTTCGGAAACGCTCCGGTACGGTTGGTCAAATCGAAGTACCTCAAGGTGCTGATTCCATCGCAGAAGCCACTGAGCATCAAGCCAATATCCTGTCCCCAAATGCCGAATCCGGCGAACTTCCAACGCAACTCGGCGTTCACAAAACCGGTCGATGAACCTGCCACCCTGTTGTACAGCAGACCACGGACTGTCCTGTAGCCACCTATCGCGGCGTTGTCGTAGATCGGGCCTCCCGGGGTATAAAACGGAATGGCGTACCATGGAGCATCGCTCAGGAATTCCTGATAGTCAAGGCGGTAGGCAAAGACAAGATTCTCCTTTATTATAGGAATATAATGCCTCAGCGTCGCATGGATCTTTAGGTAAGACTCCGAAGAGCCCAGAAAACCAGGCGCGGCGAAGACATGCGCCCCGGCCAGAACTCCCTTTGTAGGTACACCCTCATAGTCACGCGAATCATAGACAAGGCCGGCACGGACGGCGGATGAATATTCCTTTGAAACCTCCTCGGACGGAACCATGCCCCATGCCTTGTAGAGCCCGAACAAGGAGATTTCCTGATCGGAATCCTGAGGATGATAGTCCTTGACTTTGAATTGATTGAAATGATAGCCCACCTCCCAGGACAAATGATCCGAAATCTTTCCGGAAAAATCCGCCTTGATGTTGAGAGTAGCCCTGTCATACTTGTAGAATCCATCAGCCATGGAAGAATCGTAGAACGTCCTCCGGCCGCCGAAACCGAAGAACTCCATGGAGTTGTCCGCACAGTAGCTGGCCGCCAGATTCATCCGGACTTCCGGTAGAAGCCTTCCTGAATCGTATGATGCCACGAAAGTCTTGCTGCCTCCGGTGTAGCCGGAGACCTCGAAATATGCGCTGCTTCTGGGATTCGGATACGTCGAACCATCCCCGAAGTTGTACACATTCATCAGCCCACCGAACAGAAAGCCCTTAGCCCCGTCGAATCCGACCATCGGGAACGGCACAAAGGAATGTCCGGTCTTGACAACCGGTTCCCTGTCCTTTGCCGCATGTGGCCACACGGTCAGGAACAGGCAAAAGGCCAGTGAAAATATTCGTAATCCAAAAGTCTTCATATTCAAGAAATTCCATTGCAAATTTACAACAAAAATATTAATCACAACGCTCATGGACTTCCGGTGAGCACATTTGCACAGTTCATCAGAAACAGGGGTAATAAATTGGATTTCTGACCAGTAAGGCTTATCTTTGACGGACAAACTGTTTAGCTAAGTAGCTTATGATACGTAAAAAACTTTTCAAGGTCATGATTGTGGCAGCCGCCGCTGTGATGACAACATTCTCAGGATTCGCCCAGAATCCAACCGATGCCGAGGTTCTTAAAAGTCCGGACGGCAACCTTGAGCTCAAGTTCGCCATCACCGCCGCGGGGACACCGACATATTCATTGAACTATGGCGGCAAGGCTGTGATTCTACCGAGCGAGCTTGGCTACGAGATTCGCGGCAAGCGCCTGAAGAGCACTTTTGAGGAGAAGTCCGGCAGGTTCTACGCCGGGCCGGAAAGTCTCCACGACGGATTCAAGGTGACCGGGGTGGAACGTGACTCCCTCGATGAGACATGGGAGCCAGTCTGGGGTGAGGAAAGCCACATCCGCAACCACTACAACGAATTGGCTGTCACTCTTGAGCAGGGTCCGGTGAACAAGAACGGCCCAAAGGCGGTGATGGTCATCCGTTTCCGCCTCTATGACGACGGTCTCGGATTCCGCTACGAGTTTCCGGAGCAGAAGAGGCTCAAGTACTTCGTCATCAAGGATGAGCTTACCCAGTTCGCTATGGCTGGCGACCACACCGCATGGTGGATTCCCGGAGACTATGACACTCAGGAATATAACTACACGGTGAGCCGTCTTTCCGAGATCAGAGGACTATCATCCACAAAGGCGGAGGGAAACGCCTCCCAGCAGACGTTCTCCCCAACCGGAGTGCAGACCGCACTTCAGATGAAGACCGATGACGGGCTCTACATCAACATCCATGAGGCCGCTGTGGTTGACTACCCTACCACCAACCTCAACCTGGACGACAAGACGATGACTTTCAGCACTTGGCTGACTCCTGACGCGGAAGGGTGGAAAGGCCGCGTCCAGACTCCGGCCAGGTCACCATGGAGAACCGTCATGGTTGTGGACGACGCCCGCAAGGCGCTGGCTTCCAGACTGATCCTCAACCTCAACGATCCTTGTGTCCTTGAGGATGTCTCATGGATCCATCCGGTGAAGTACATCGGTGTGTGGTGGGAAATGATCACCGGCAAGACCCAATGGTCCTACACCGATGACTTTCCGACCATCGAGCTCGGAGTTTCAGACTACTCCAAGGCGAAGCCTCACGGAAAGCACGGAGCCAACAACGAGAACGTGCGCCGCTACATCGACTTCGCGGCAGAGCATGGCTTCGACGCGGTACTCGTCGAGGGCTGGAACGAAGGTTGGGAGGATTGGTACGGCAAGCAGAAGGACTTCGTCTTCGACTTCATCTCCCCGTACCCTGACTTCGACATCAAGGCTCTCAATGAATATGCCCACTCGAAGGGCGTGAAGCTCATCATGCACCACGAGACCTCCGCTTCAGCCCAGAACTACGAGCGCTGGATCGACAAGGCGTATGATCTTATGAATGAATATGGTTACGATGCGGTGAAGAGCGGCTATGTCGGCGACATCATCCCTTACGGCGAGCATCATTACAGCCAGTCGATGATCAACCACTACATGCTTTGCGTCAAGAAGGCAGCCGACCACCACATCATGGTCAACGCCCACGAGGCGGTGCGCCCTACCGGTCTGTGCAGGACCTACCCTAACCTCATCGGCAACGAGTCCGCCAAGGGTACCGAGTACCGTGGCCAGATCATGCCTCATCATGTGACCATACTTCCGTTCACGCGTCTTCAGGGCGGTCCGATGGACTACACTCCGGGAATATTCGAGATGGACATGTCGAAGATGAACCCTGAGGATCACCAGCGTGTGTTCTCGACAATCTGCAAGCAATTAGCCCTGTATGTGACGATGTACTCGCCTCTGCAGATGGCCGCTGATGTTCCCGAGCACTACGAGGAGCACATGGACGCGTTCCAGTTCATCAAGGATGTGGCCGTTGACTGGGAACAGAGCAGGTACTTGCTGGCCGAGCCGGGAGACTACATCGTGATCGCCCGTCAGGCCAAGGTGAAGGAGGCCGGCAAGGATGGCGATTGGTTCGTCGGTGGAGTCACCGATGAGAACGCTCGTGATCTGGAGTTCCCTCTGGACTTCCTTGACAAAGGCGTCAAGTACACCGCCACGATCTATGCAGACACTCCTGAGGCCGACGGCATCGGCGATGTCAAGGTGCAGGATTCGGTGCAGACATATTCCATCACCACGAAGAAAGTCAATTCCAAGACCACGCTGAAGATGCATCTGGCCCGCTCCGGCGGGTTCGCTATCCGCATCCAGAAGGTGGAAGGGAAGTAGTCTGATCGAGCGGCAGCCGAAAAAAGGCAATATCAAATATAGGTCATGCTGTGAAATAATGTGTGACGACAGGGGGAAAAAGGCAAATGGCAGTTTTTGCACGTTACCAAAAACTGCCATTTGATTTTCCCCCTGACGTTCGTTAACATATATTGACTTCATCCAGGTCACTATCTTTGTACTGATTAAAACACTTTCCTGACGTTCGTTAACATATATTGACTTCATCCAGGAGATACCAATCTTGTTGTAATGGGTCAGAAAAATAAAATTCAAAATTTTGGTAACGTGCAAAATTTTGAATTTTCTTTTTTTTCTGACCTTACTCTCACTTGGTACGCTTCGACACCAAGTTGACAGGCTCAGCGACCGGTAATGGAGCTACTGAAAGGGTTTTACGCCAGGAAACGGAGAACGTTTTCGGTCCAGTCTTCGCCGTTGGTGGCCTGGATGACGTTGATGCCGATCTGGCGGGCAGCGGCGATGTTCTTGGGGCCGTCATCGATGAAAAGGACCTGGGACGGCGCCACCTTCTCGGACTCAAGCATAAGGCGATATATTCGTTCATCCGGCTTCATGACCTTCAGTTCATAACTGAGGTACATGCTGTCAAGATATTCATCAAGCGAGTGGCCGTGGCCGTCAAACTCTTTGCTCAGAGCCCATTCGACGATGAAAGGATTGGTGTTGGAAAGGAGGGAAAGGCGGTAGCCTTCGGCGCGCAGTTTCCTGAAAAGCTCAAGATTCCTTTCCGGAACGGTCGAAAAGAATCCCATGTAGGCGTCGCGGCACTCATCCATGCTCACTTCCCTTCCGACCTCCTTGCCGACACGGATCCGGAACTCCTCCTTGTCTATCAAGCCAGTCTCGAAATCGCCAAAGAACCCTTGTTGGCGGACCATGTTCAGATATTTCTCTATATCCTCAAGTCCCAACGCCTTGAACTTGTTTATCACAATACTGAGATCCGCCGGAGCGACCACCCCGCCGAAATCAAAAACAACATTCGTGATGTCTTTTCTCATATTCCAAAAATATAAACTTACCGGGCTAAGAGATCTGTCAAATACTGTGTAGCCTTCTGTGAATCAATCTTGTTCACAAATGCTTCATCGTTCAAGATCTGGTTCGACATTTTACCATTCATTTCAACCGAATAGAGTTTGATTATATTCTTCGGGACGAGGGTGTTTGACACTTGTGGATTTCTTTTGTGGATTCAAAGTGTTACGATCCCAGAAAAAGCCGCCGTTATAGCCCTGGATCTCCAGATCCTTATCCGCTCGCGTCAAACGTTTTGCCGCCCAAAGACAATATTCCTCATCAATCTCGATCCCTAAATAATGTCGGCCAAGTTTTTTTGCCACAACACATGTGGTTCCACTTCCGACAAATGGATCCAAGACAATATCTCCAGGACGGGAGGATGCAAGAACTAGTTTTGCTATCAGTTTTTCGGGCTTTTGGGTCGGGTGATCAGTGTTCTCCGGCATTGACCAGAAAGGAATGCTGATATCATCCCAAAAATTCGAGGGGAAAGTGATTCGGAAATTGCCTTCATCCGTTTCTTCCCAATCTTTTGGTTTCCCGTTTTCTTTATATGGAGCGATGACCTGACGTTTCATCTTCACCGAATCCACATCGAAGTAGTAATTATCCTTGTCCTTGACAGCGAACCAAATATCCTCCATGGCATTCTTCCAATTTGTCTTCGCACCACGCCCTTTCTCCCGCTGCCATGTTATTCTATTGATGACAGTCAACTCTTCGCTGATGACTTTTTGTTGCGATGAGGAGCACTTCCAGTCTCCGCACATATATAGGGAGCCATCCGGCTTTAGCTTATCACATACTTTTTTGAACCATGTCCGTAAATATTCCTCATACATATTATCAGACATGGCATTGAACTTCGAGGAATTGAATGTCTTGCTTAAGTTGTAGGAGGGGTCAATGATTATCAGACTCGCGCACTCATCTGGAATCTTATCCAAAACGGTCAATGCGTCAGCATTGATAAGCAGATCGACAAAAGAGGATTTACCAGAGAGTTCCTCAGGGAAGGTAATAATCCTCTTCAGATCTGGAATCTCTTCTTCAGAAACAGTCAGGGTGCGATTCCGGCCAGCACGTATTTTATCACTGTTCGCCATAAACAAACTTAATTAACCTTAGATTTGCAGCGTTGTTCTCTGCCCAAAGGTTGTAGAGACAAAATTAGCAAATTTATGCCGATATGTAAAGTTCGACAAAGGACAATAATGTCGTTGTTTTGGCAATTTCGGGCCAAGGCCACCACGATTCTTCATGATATCATGGGAAATTAGTATATTCACAAAAAATTTTGAGCGATGTACACATTCAAGCAGGATGGCGACAGGTTTGTCGTCAGCATTGACAACCATCAGGAACTGATGGGGGCGATCGCGGCGTTTTGTCAGGAGCAGGGGATTCTGGCGGGAGAGGTGAGCGGAATCGGAGCGGTGAACAACGCGACGCTGAGGTTCCTCAACCCTGTCACGAAGCATTATGTTGACAAGACATTCGACGAGCAGATGGAGATCTCAAGCCTTGTGGGCAATATTTCCGAGAAGGACGGAAAGGTCTATCTGCATCTTCACGCCAACTTCGGGCGGGCGGACTACACGGTTGTGGGCGGACACCTTCTCACAGCGACCATCAACGGAGCGTGCGAGGTGTTCATCAGACGCTACAACTGCAAGGTTGGCAGACACTTCGACGAGGAGACGGGACTTAATCTGTACACCTTGTAGTCTGTGCCGCCAAAGCAATCGGTAAAAGGATAACCGGATGGAGAGAATCAACATCATCGACTGCCCGCTGGGGGAGGTTGGAAAGCACCTCGGCGGCTACGGGAACATATTCATAATCCACGACCGCAACGTAGGCGGCATCGTGGAAAGGCTTGGCGTTCAGGCTCAAGGAATATTCCCGATCGAGGCCACAGAGGAGAGGAAGACGCTCGCCACCGTGCTGGAAATCGAGGAGTGGCTGCTGGAGAAAGGAGCTGACAGAGAGGCGTTTGTGCTGGGTGTCGGCGGCGGAATCACAACTGATCTGGTCGGGTTCGCGGCTTCCGTTTACAAACGTGGTGTGAGGTTCGGATTCATCCCGACCACCCTGCTCTCACAGGTGGATGCCGCTATCGGCGGAAAGAACGGCGTGAACCTCGACTCCTACAAGAACATCATCGGGGTGATCCGCCAGCCGGAAATGACATTCATCTGTCCGGAACCGCTGGAGACGCTGCCTTACCCGCAGATTCTGTCGGGTGCGGCCGAACTGCTCAAAACCTTCATAATCAACAATAAAGACGGCGAATATGAAAGGGCGGTGAATATGCTTATGAATATTCACGATCGTGCGTCGGAAGGGGCTGCCGAGGCGGCTGTCCTGGAATATTCAGAAACATTCCGAGAGTTGATCGCCGCTGCGGCGAAGGTCAAGGCTGGCATTGCCGGAAGGGATCCGAACGAGCGCGGGGAGCGCCGTCTGCTCAATCTTGGACACACTTTCGCCCACGCCATCGAGAAGAATTCCTCCGAGGCGATCCCGCACGGGCAGGCAGTCTCCATGGGCATCATCCTGGCAGCGCGGTTGGCCGAGTCTTTGGGGCTGACGGATGGCCTTTCCGAGCGTCTGGAAGCGGATTTCACAGCCTGTGGCTTGCCGGTCGAGTGTCCGTACAGCATTGAAACTCTTGCGGATGCGATGAAGAAAGACAAAAAGGCGGATGGAGCGTTTGTTCATTTCGTGCTGCCGCTGGGCATAGGGCACGTTGAGACACGGGAACTTCGGGTCGAAGAGGCGGTAAGCGCATTGAAGGATGAATAAAGTCACGGCGTTTCAGACAGCGGCGCCGCCCATTTCAGAGACGAGCGGCGCATCGAGACTCGCAATCATTAACAAGTAATTGAATATATTCAGTTTATGATCTGCACAACAATCCAGAACCGAACCCTGGAAGAGATAATGAACCTGCTGGAAAGCAGCGAGCCACGGATTCAGATGGCCGAAATCAGATTGGACAGATGTCCGCTGAGTATCGAGGAAATCGAGTACCTGTTCTCATCCTCGGACACTCCGCTCGTGGCCACCTGCCGGGTCGTTGATGACGGCAACGGGACTTGGGAAGAGGCCGAGGAGAAACTCACGGCCGCGGTCGAGGCCGGTGCCGCGTTTTTGGATCTGGAGATCGAGGCTCCGAAGGAGGTCGGCAAAAGGCTCCGGAGGGCTTGCACTGAATATGGCACCACGATGATCCGTTCGAGTCATTTCTTTGCCGGGACACCGTCAGATGATGTGCTGCGGAACACAGTGGAGAAATGCAGGAAGTTCGGCGGGGAGATTGTGAAGATCGCGGCTATGGCGAAATCGGGAGAGGATGTAGCAAGGGTGCTTGCGCTTTATTCATCGATCGCTTCGACAAACTCAGCGGCCGAAACACAGCGACCTGTGGAATTGGTTGCGTTCTCGATGGGAGAGATCGGCAAGGTTAGTCGCTTGGATTGCTTGAAGTTAGGCAGCCCGTTCACCTATGCCGCCCTGAACGAGAACGAGGCCGCGGCACCCGGTCAATGGTGTTATTCGGAGATGCTTACGGCTGTCTATGGAGACAGGAAGCCTCTTCACTGCAACAGTCCTCTGAATATGCCGGCCTCAAAGAGTTTCGCCCAACGCGCGATCATCGCCGCGGCATTGGCCGAAGGAGAATCCCGGCTTGGTGGCTACTCTCCGTGCGGGGACAACGAGGCGGCGATAGAGGTCGCCAAGGCGCTCGGGGCCAAAGTTCTGATAGAGAGTGAGGGCAGTTCTTTGCAAGTTGGTGCGCTTCGACAGGCTCAGCGACCAACCGATCCGGTCGCTTCGATGGTTGGTGAGCTCTGCCGAACCACAGGCTCAGCGACCGGAAGCACCCTAATCATAGAAGGCATAGGCTCATCAGCGAATATCCCCGAAAAGATCAACGTCGGCGAATCCGGCCTCCTGACCCGCCTGATGATCCCTCTCACCGCCGCTCTCGGCAACGGCAACCAAATCGAAATCGACGGCATCGGCACCCTCCCGACCAGACCGCTGAAAGGCGCATCCGAAATCATGGCCGGCTTCGGCACAGTCCTGAGGCCACTCAACCCGGCCCCGGAAGTCCACGTGCCACTCACCGTCCAAGGTCCTCTGCTCCCTGGCAAAACCAGCATCTCCGGCAAAGGCGGCTCGCAGCTGATCTCCGGTCTACTGATGGCTCTGCCTCTTCTTCCGGGAGACTCGACCCTGCATATTCACGACCCCAAGAGCATCCCGTATATGTTCATCACAGCGGACGTGCTTCGCCGTTTCGGCATCAAGATCGGCTCCGAGATGGAGGGCGGAGAGGATTTTCTTGAGACGCAGGACTGGAGTCTCTGCACCGGCATCACATTCAAGATCAAGGGCGGGCAGAAATATTCCCCGGCCGCTTTCGACATCGAGGGCGACTGGAGCGCCGCCGCCAACTTCCTGGTGGCCGGAGCGCTGTTCGGAGACGTGAAACTGACCGGTCTCGACACAACCTCCCTTCAAGCCGACATCTCGATCATGGACATCCTGATGGAGGCCGGAGCCAGCCTTTCGCAGATTGATGATGGGCCGCAGGACGGAATCACAAACGACGGCTCTTCCAGAAATGAAGCGACCGGTGCTGCCTCCAACAAAACTTCAGACAATGAAGACGCTCCGGAGGCCAATGCCCCGCAAGGTCACCGCGGCCTGATCACCGCCCAGAAAGCCCCGCTCCGCGCCTTCGATACAGACCTCAACAACTGTCCGGACCTGTTTCCGATCGTCTCCATCCTCGCCGCCTTCTGCCACGGACGCAGTAATATTCAAGGATTCAAGAGGTTGGCAAGCAAGGAAAGCGACCGCGGCACCGCAATTCTGAATATGCTGACCCAGATGGGCGTGAGCGCCTCCGCTTCCAGCGACACCCTCACCATCGACGGGGAATCAGTCGAGAGCCGCCTCCTGAACGGTCACCTCCTCAAGGGTGGTGAATATACCTCCTCGCACGACCACCGTATGGCGATGGCCCTCACCGTAGCCTCCTGGTGCGCCGACACCCCGATCATAATAGATGACACCACCTGCGTCGCCAAATCCTTCCCGGCCTTTCTCGACACCTATGCCAAACTGAAGCGTTAGTCTTGGTCAGTAAGCCCAATAGATTATAAATAATCCCGAGTGTTCGCTGTCATTCACCCGGGATTATTTGATATTACGATTTTCTCTTATATTAAGGCTTTATGCTTACGGTAGAATATTAGCCTATCCACTATAATAAATGATAAGAGAAGGATAACCATAAGTGTTGTTGAGTTTATAATTATAGGTATGACAATGAATATTATGGAAATATATTGCTTGAAGTATTCTTTTCGTTCCTTTTGTATGATTACATCAAAAGACTCTGATTTCCTTGTTGGCCTAATTATTCCAAAATACAATACTATAAAATATATAAACAACAATATCAGCAATATAGGGAGAAAGATAGAAACACGCTCCTTATCCCATAAGAAAACTGTCAGCATTATGGACAAATCAAATGCTGTTGATAAGTAGTCTTCCTTTTTAGCCATCTTACTTCGAAACATCAATGCTAGTGAAATAATGATAGCCAGTACATATAGAGTCAACGTTATTTTCATACCGCTTATAATTGAGCCGCACCATACAATAAAGCAGCCTCAGCAGATCCAGCTATCGCTGGTCCAAGAGCAGATCGCCCGGCTGTTGCAAGTACGCTTCCCGGTCCACCCACAGAAGACACCACAATTATCAAAGCATTCTTTGCAATGCCCTTTGCAGCACCAATTGCATCTCCCGCTATTATTGATGCGAAAAGTCCTCTTGTCTTTGCGGCAGTGTATTCTTTCCAATACTCATTGCTGTATTTTCCTACAGCTATGGTACATAACAAGAGAGTATTTTCGAGGTCAGAAAATGTACTTGCCTTATTTAATAACAAATCCTCCTCAAACATAGCAAGTTGCTTTTTTATATACTCATAATCATCTGTGGACGTAACAGATATGATTCTATCAAGATAAGCATTCGCTTCATTTGATATTGTAGTATATTCAGTTTCAGCAGCAATCGTATCGCCTGCCTTCGTGAGAGGATTTACGAAAAAACGAGAGTCATTAGAAAACACACTTTCACAGAAATCGTTTGTCAACTTTTCGATTTCTTCAAGAGTGATTTGAGATGACTTTGTGTCAGGAATGGCTCCTAATACGGCATCAAGTCCAACATTATGCATTTCCCCGACAAAATTGAACGGATTCTCTACTCTAGGAAGAATGATAGAATTAGATTCTTGTTCGTTGCATCCATAAAAAACGAGAGAGGTTGCCACAATAATTGCAGCAAAGAAATAGAGTACTTTTTTCATAACACAACAGTTTTGTTTAGCAAGAGGGGATGTCTTTTGCCATATTATAAAAAACGTTTATCCCCCACCTAATAGTTGAAAATGCTTTTTCACCACTAGGCAGACACGTCGCCATCAGTCGAAAAAACTAAAAAACTGTAAAAATTCTCCCTTCACATGCAACCACTTTTCAAATATACAAATAATATTGCTTTTTGTGCCAAGAATTTTAGATTTATTTATCTGAGTTTTTCAATTTAATATACCTATAATTCCAGATTCTCGGTTTTTGCCTTGGCTGGGCGGCCTCTCCTTCCGGTCAAGCTCTTGGCTTTCGAGACGTAGACTGGAGCGCAGTTGTCTGGGATACTGAAGCCAAAGGCTTTGCATATGTCAACCTGAGAGCCGACAAATGGCGTAATGAACTTCATCCTCCCGGTGTGCTCCACGCATCTGATCGTGCGCATCTCGGCAAGGACTGCTTCTGTCGATGTGAACTTCTTGCGAAGCACTTCATCTCTTTGCCATACGGAACGTACGTACGAAGCCAGGATGAGGCCCACAAAGTAGATGAACATCCTTCCTCTCTTGCCTCCCTCGGACCATGTCCTGAGACGGTCGTGCCCAAGAGGGCCTTTCTGTAGCGCAAAGCACTTCTCCTGCTCGTCACGCATGCCGTAGTTGTCCATTGCCTGCATGGGATCGAAGTCCACGCCGATTGTCTTGCTCGCGAAGAAGCCGGCCGTGAGCAGCATCGTGTCCAGTTTCTTCTGGTTCACTCCGTATGATTTGACGGTATCGTCGATATTGAAGACAATATCGAGCAGGTTGAACCTCTTTATCGTATCCTCGCGGTCTGCAACCGGTTCTTTGGTTCGGATAATGATGTCAAGTTCCGCGGATTGCTCCGACACCGCGTGCTGGATGTCGCATATCTTCTCACCGCGCTTTGACGGGTTGTAGTAGAGGTTGAGCTTATAGTTGTCGGCTTTTATCACATTGTCCCCGTTGCCCCCGACCGAGTATTCCATGTCATACTGGGCGTAGTAGAGGTTGTCCTTTGGCGCGATCGTCATGCCCTGAGGAAAGCCGCGGCTCATGTCTATCGCCCTTATCTTGCCCAGGACATCACCGCCGGAGACCTTTACGCTTGTGATGACCTTCTGACCCTTCGCGATATACGTCTCAAGGTTCTTCATGGACTCGTATCCCCTGTCCGTAATGAGCACGAGATTCTTGAACCCGGCATGCTCCAACTCTTTCATGATGAGTTCGACTGTCCTGCAGTCCGGCATGTTGCCCGGCAGTTCCTTATAGTAGATGGGCATGTGTGAGGTCAATGAATACACTACGATCTCCAGTGTCTGCCGAAGCGGCAGACGCTCCTTGTTCTTGCCCCATCGGATGTCCACAAGGTTGAAGCCGTAGGTCGACATTGATGTGGAGTCAACCGCGCAAAGTTCACCTTTGCCTACCCGTCCGGCCCTGCATCTGAACAGGTCCATCCTGTGCTTCTCGGTTATGCTCTGCGTCAGGCGGGTGATATTGACGCTATTGAGTTCATGCTCCGATGGAGCCTTCACCTCCTTCTGCCACTGGCTCAACTGGTTGTATGACAGGTTGTCGACAAACGGAAAGTAGGCCATTGTGAGCACGTCGTTGACCATCTCATGGTTGCCGTTCAGGACTTTCAGAAGGTCGTCTTTAATGCCGGTCGCTTCAGCGACCTTGTCAAGGAGCCATGTGGCACCATACTGGCGGTCGACATCTTCTTCCTGATAGGACACCCTGCCTCTCCGCCTCGTGCTTGACAACTCGGACACCTCGCTCATGTCCCATGTTGAAGGAAAGATAAGTTTATTGCGCTCTGCGACAGGAGCGTAGAAATAATTGGTCCCAGGGTGGAATCTGTTTCCGTCCACAAGAGTGCCCCAATGCTTGTATGCGTAATGCTTCTTTCCATCCGCATCCACGGTATAAACTTTCGTCGAAGCATATCTGTGATCGCCTATCGTGTGAACAATAACCTTGTTCCGGGTGTCTTTGTTTACCGGTCTTCCGAGTGCCATGTCATAATTGTATTAACGGGTATAAATATACCTATGAATATTGACATATGCAACACTTTTGAGGTTTATTTTCAAATATTTAGGAATTTTGGGTACAAGGAATTGAAAAACTCAGATTATTTAGGGAACTATATAGGAGTTGACTAACTTAATCTTATAGGAACGTTGTCCCGGGTGTGGTGTTCCTGACTTCCAGGTGCGTGAAACCTTACGCACCTGAAACGCTATCCGTTGGATAGTACACAAACCGTACTGAACTATTACGAGTTGGCGACACCAGCATTTTGTGAATATGGCGGCACGCAAACACGCCCTAAGTGCGACGAGATGCCCGCGGATATGCCGTCTACCGATCTGGAAACCATAGGCGGCATACTACCGTGTCTCACTATGGCGTAGAAGCGTGATCGTATGCCGCTATTTTACAAAATGGCAATACATTAGTCCTTTGAAAAGGCAACCATGCTCGGAGCACTTGCCGGATGTTGCGACTGACAGAAACGGGCAGCGAAATGCGATCAAACTTCAATGGGAACAGACGTAATGTGTAAGAGTAGTCAACTCGTATCTAATTACCTTTATTTATAACAATAAACTTTTACAGAAAAGGTATTGATTCAAGAATGTTTCCTCATCAGACTCCATAATGGTCAGCCTGCCCGATTGACTCCAGAACAAGGGCCAGGGCGGCCGTGTGCTTTTCCAAAATGCGCTTATGACGGTTTCCGGCTCGGGCGATGTTGTTCCGGAGGTCATTTATCTTCACATTGATGGCGGTGGAGTTCCCCGAAGCGATGATCGCCCGGACATATTCATCATAAGACATCCGCTTTTTGTCGTGGGTCAGAAGCTTCAGAGCCTCAAGCACTTCCGCCGAGAAACCATATTCATCCAAATCCTCGAAGGTGACATCAGAGTCCTCGACAACATCGTGGAGGAAGCCGACTATTTTCTCGTTCTTGGTCTGCCCGGCGATGCCAACGGCGAGGGAATGGAGGATGTCGGGGTTGCCGTCAAGGTCCCTCTTGTTGCGAAAGACAGTCGATGCGATGGCCACCGCCTCATCAATCCCGGACTCAAAATATTCCTTGAGATCCTTTGTGCTCCAATATGTGCCGGAGCCAAAAAACTTCAACCTCTCAACCACTTCAAACAAAGTCAGCACACTGAAGTACATCTTCAGATTGTGTAAAGGAATATGAAAGTTCGGACCGTCTCCCTTTGTGTCCGTAAACTCCACCCTTGACAATTCCTCGGTTCCCGTGAAATCTACTTTCGTGTCACAGATCCTCATCCCTACAAATCCATATTCCTCATCCATCTCGACAACTTGGATAAGAATCTTTTCAAATGAATATGACTGTGACAGGACCAGATTTAACTCCTCCTCGTAACCGTCCTCGACCCATCCCACCAGTTCATTGATTCCCACCTCTCTACGGAAATCTATATAACCGTTCGTCTCAATATGGACCTCCAGTCCATACGGTTTCAGGAAACTGAGATCTTGAAACTCCCTCACACTGACAGGCACACGATACCGGGCCTCAAAGTCGTCCGCGTTCTTGTAGAACGCCGCAAAGATAAGATACCTCATAAGCATTGTTTTTGTTACCGGCCTTGGTGTCAGACAAAAACAGTCGCCGTCCTCGGCAGCCGTCCTTGTCATCGACAACCACTGCCAAAATATTTATGAATTGAAATTACCGGACAGGCAGAGCCGCCTGTCGCTCACAACACAAAAATAAGAAAATCTCTTGAGATTGCAAAGCCATTTATGAAGATTCGCTTTTACCGTCCCTCTGTCCAATAAGGTTGCCAGGAACTCTTTGCGACTCTCTCTTGGGACCGTGGCAGGTAAGTGGCTGATTTTCAAGCGAAACGAAGATATCATGGTGCTGGATTCTGCACCAGGACATCTTTGTTTTTATTCATTATCAAGGAGTTAGATGCCACGGCCTTTCAGGTCGGCGAGGACGATGGCAGTGACGGCCTCGACGATGACGGGGGTGCGGAGGGCGAAGCAGACATCGTGACGGCCGGGGACGTTGAGGGTGGCTTGCTCGCCGGTCTTGATGTTGAGGGTGGTCTGGGATTTGGTGATGCTGGAGGTCGGCTTGAAGGCGACACGGAAAACTATCGGGGAGCCGTTCGTGATGCCGCCGTTGACTCCGCCGGAACCGTTCTTGGAGGTGGTCACGACATCGTCTTTAAGTTCAAGAGGATCATTATGTTCCGAGCCTTTCATCCGGGCGGATGCGAAACCGTCACCGAACTCGATTCCACGGACTCCCGGAATGGAGAAGACGGCGTGCGAGATCAGAGACTCGATTGAATCGAAGAACGGCTCACCAAGACCGGCCGTCACCCCGGTGACACGGCACTCGACAATGCCGCCGAGCGAATCGCCTTCTCTGGAGGTTTTGTCCAAGAGATCGTTCCACTTTGACTTGTCGGACTCTCTCCCGATTTCAATCAAACTGGCCTCAAAGACGATTCCCGGACACATTTTCTTGGCAATAACCCCGGCGGCGACCAGCGGAAGGGTTATCCTGCCTGAGAAATGTCCGCCGCCACGGGGGTCATTGAATCCGTTCCACTTGACCGAAGCCACATAGTCGGCGTGCCCTGGACGCGGCACAGCCTTAAGAGCCTCATAGTCAGAAGACCGAGTGTTGTTGTTCTTGAATATGACTGCGATCGGTGCTCCGGTTGTGTGTCCATCGAAGACTCCGCTCAGAATCTCCGGCTCGTCCGCCTCGATGCGTGGTGTGGTACCCTTCGCCCCACTCTTGCGTCGGAGAATGTCCGGCATGAAGTCCTCTACACCAAGCTCTATCCCCGGCATGACACCATCCACGACCACACCAATCGCCGCCCCGTGCGACTCCCCGAAGATCTCCACCCTGAAATTACGTCCGAATGCGTTCATTGTATATTCAAAAATTAATAAGTCCGTCCTTGCAAAAATACACTTTTCTTGTGGAATAAAATATGCTATCTTTGTAGTAATATCCTCTAAAGGCCGTTTTGTGTTCAAACACGGCGGTTTATGAGGGTGAAACTACTTATTGGAATGGACATTAAGGAAGAAGACAAGATAATTCAGGAGGTCACCAGACAGGAGTACAAGGAGGGCTTCGTCACCGATGTCGGCCAGGACTTTATTCCAAAAGGGCTGAACGAGGACATCATCCGTACCATCTCACGGCTCAAGGAAGAGCCGGAATGGATGCTGGAGTTCCGGCTGGGCGCTTTCCGGAAGTGGCAGAAAATGGTGATGCCCGAGTGGGGGCATCTGGACATGCCCGTAATTGATTTTCAAGACATTATCTACTACGCAGCCCCCAAAAAGAATTCGGAACGCCCTAAGGAGATCGACCCGAAGCTGGAGGAGACGTTCGAGAAACTTGGCATCCCGGTAAGGGAGCGTGAGGCTCTCGCCGGAGTCGTGGCCGTGGACGCGGTCTTCGATTCGGTCTCCGTGGCCACAACATTCAGGGCATCGCTGGCTGAGAAAGGAATCATATTCTGCAGCTTCTCGGAGGCCGTCAAGGAGCATCCGGATCTGGTGCGGAAATATCTCGCCTCGGTGGTTCCGGTAGGGGACAATTTCTTTGCGGCACTCAACTCGGCGGTCTTCAGCGACGGCAGTTTCTGCTATATTCCCAAAGGGGTCAGGTGCCCGATGGAGCTTTCAAGCTACTTCAGGATCAACGCCGCCGGCACAGGCCAGTTCGAGAGGACGCTCATCGTGGCGGACGAAGGGTCTCAACTGAGCTACATGGAGGGCTGCACGGCTCCGATGCGTGACGAGAACCAGCTTCACGCGGCGGTGGTGGAGATCGTGGTCGAGAAAGACGCCGACGTGAAATATTCAACGGTGCAGAACTGGTACCCAGGGGATGCGCAGGGGCGCGGAGGAATCCTTAACCTCGTGACCAAAAGGGGAATATGCAAGGGCAGCGGCTCGCATCTGAGCTGGACGCAGGTCGAGACGGGTTCGGCGATCACTTGGAAATATCCTTCCACGATCCTGAAGGGAGACTACTCCTCGTCGGAATTCTACTCGGTCGCCGTGACCAACAACTATCAGCAGGCGGACACCGGAACAAAGATGATCCACATCGGCCGCGGCACGAAGAGCCGGATCGTAAGTAAAGGAATATCAGCGGGTCACAGCCAGAACAGTTACCGTGGTCTGGTCCGGATGAACGCCGGAGCGGCCGGAGCGCGCAACTACTCGCAGTGCGACAGCCTGCTGATCGGCTCGCAGTGCGGGGCGCACACGTTCCCGGACATCCAGAGCGCCAACCCGACCGCGATCGTGGAACACGAGGCGACGACCTCGAAGATCAGCGACGAGCAGCTGTTCTATTGCAACCAGAGAGGGCTCGGGCCGGAGGATGCAGTCGGCCTGATCGTCAACGGCTATGCCCACGAGGTGCTTTCCCGCCTCCCGATGGAGTTCGCCGTAGAAGCCACCAAACTGCTTCAGGTCTCCCTCGAAGGTTCGGTGGGCTAATGAATATATTCACAAGCATTTCTGAATATTCCGGAAGTGCCTGAACAGGTGGGCAATCACCTTAATAATTCTTCAGCAAACGATTGCCGGTTTGCGGTGACTTGAACATTTATGAAGTTCTTTGATATAGAAAACATTGCGTTCACGCTTGGCGGAACGGGAGTGAGCTTTCTGGAGCTGATCGGAGTCATCGCGGGACTTACCTGCGTGGTGATGGCCGGACGCAACAGCAAGTACAACTTCTGGGTCGGCTACCTGTACAACATCCTGCTGTTTACGCTGTTCTGGCAGCGGCACCTCTACTCGGCGATGCTTCTCCAGCCGATAGCGTTCGGAATCAATGCCTTCGGGCATTGGAGGTGGACACATCCAAGGCCGGAGGAACAGAGTTCGAAAGACGCCTCGGCCTTGAAGGTGACACATCTGTCGATGCGGGATTGGTGCACTGCTCTCACGGTCGTGGCCTTTGCCGGAGCCGCCTGGGGATTCGTGCTCAGCAAATTGGGCACGGCCTGGTTCACGGACATATTCACACCTGATCCAACCCCGTGGCTTGACTCGTACGGCCTGATGCTGACGCTGTTGGCGCAGTTCCTTTCCGCCCAAAAGAAGTGGGACTGCTGGATCGTGTGGCTTGTGGTGAACATCACGAACATCACCCTCTACCTCAGCGCCGGCCTCGTGTTCATGCCGATCGTCAGCGCCCTGTATCTGCTCAACGGCATCTGGTCCCTGTGGACCTGGTACCGGCTGTACAAAGAGGAGAGGTAGATCCCTTGCCGCAGCGGTCCGGCAGGCTCACCAACCGGTAACCCGAATTTACGGTCACCAAGCCAACACCTATGGTCACAGAGCCTGTCGAAGTGACCTTACAAACTTGAACAAAATACGATGAATATGACAGACATATTACTGAAGATAAAAGATCTGCACGCAAGTGTCGGAGACAAGGAGATTCTGAAGGGAATCGACCTTGAGATCCGCCGCGGTGAGATTCACGCCGTGATGGGTCCGAACGGGGCTGGGAAAAGTACCCTGTCCTCTGTCCTGACCGGCAAGCCGAACTACGAGGTGACGGCCGGATCAATCAAGCTCGATGGCAAGGATTTGCTGGCGATGAAGCCGGAGGAAAGGGCCTGGGCCGGACTGTTTATGTCCTTCCAGTATCCGATCGAGATTCCGGGAGTCTCCATCACGAACTTTATGAAGACGGCGATCAACTCCAAGCTCAAGGCTCAGGGGAAAGAGCCGATGAAAGCCGGTGATTTCCTGAAGCTTATGAAGCAGAAGATGGCCTTCGTGCAGATGAAGCCGGAGTTCGCCAAGCGTGAGGTAAACGTCGGATTCTCCGGTGGAGAGAAAAAGAGGAACGAGATCTTCCAGATGGCGATGCTCGATCCGACCCTCGCTATCCTCGACGAGACGGACAGCGGCCTGGACGTGGACGCGCTCAAGATCGTGGCCGATGGAGTGAACGCCCTGCACACTCCGGAAAAGTCTGCGATCGTCATCACCCACTACCAGAAGCTTCTTGAATATGTAAGGCCGGATGTCGTGCACGTCTTGAAGGACGGCCGTATCGTGGCCACCGGCGGTTACGAACTGATTGACAAGATTGAAAAGGATGGCTTTGAACAGTTCTAAAAACATAGACCACGGCAATTATATTCCTTCGCCCATCGTGCCGGGAATGAAAGTCGCTGACGGAGAGCATATTCGCAAGGTCTTTGTGCTTTCCGCCGATGATGTCGCCGCAGGAGCCGAGGTCGCTGAGCGTGTCGAAGCGACAGTTGGTTCGACAGGCTCACCAACCACCAAAGTGACCGAGATTCCGTCCAACATCGAGGTGGGGGCGGATGCGGCGCTGGATCTGACGGTTATAGTGCTGCCGGGAGTGTCGGCTCGGATTCCGCTGACGATCGACTTGACTGGAGCGCATTCCGAAGTCCGCCTTTCGGGAATATACCTCTGCTCCGGCCACGATGAGGTGACGTTCGACATCACGATGCATCACCGTACTGGAGACTGCCGTTCCCGGCAGACATTCAACGGGTTGGCTACCGGGGAGGCCAAGTGCGGATTCTTCGGCAAGATTGTGATCGCGCCCGAGGCGCAGAGAACCGAGGCGTTCCAGGAGAACCACAACATCTTGCTTTCCGACTCGGCCAGGATCAACACAAAGCCACGGTTGGAGATCTATGCCGATGATGTGAAGTGCTCGCACGGCGCCACGGTCGGGAAACTGAACGAAGACGAGCAGTTCTATATGCGCTCCCGTGGCATTCCTGAGGAAGAGGCCAAGGTGCTGCAGATGATCTCGTTCGTGGCCCCGGTACTGGAAAACATCCCGGAAGACTCCACAGACGGCACTCCAGCCAGGACCGCCGTCGCTGAACTTGTCGAGAACGCAATCAGGGGACTGTAAGAGCGTGGCGCATAAGTGGTTATAACACAGCGCAATAAGCCTTCTCCTTAAGGTGATTCCAACCGAAGGCCGCCAAGGATTAGACTGATTTTCAAAGAGTTGAACGCCACGACCGCAAATTTGGATAAATATGATTGTCAAGACGAATGTCAAGCTGAATCTGGGACTGAGTGTCCTGCGGAAACGTGCCGATGGGTTTCACGACATCGAGACGCTGTTTGTGCCGTGCTTTGATTTCGGGGACACTATTGAGATCATTACGGGAGATGACTACAGCCGGAGCTCGGCGGCGTTGTTCGCGAAGTATGGAGCCCCGGACGGACGCTTTGACGCTTCGACAGGCTCAGTGACCGGCAGGCTCAGCGACCGGCAAGAAGCATCGGTTGGTGAGCCTGTCGAACCAACTAGGCTCAACGAATCAGCCAAAGAAGACGGAAAAGAAACGACTCTCTCGGGAAATGTAACCGCATCAGAGGATGGAAGATTAGTGCAAGGAATATCCGAGGATGGGAAGTTGATGATCACAATCGCGCGGGAGGAGGGTGTTGACTGGAATCCGCTCAAGGATCTGTGCGCAAAGGCGTACAACATTCTTGCACAAGATTTTGACCTGCCGCCGGTCAAGATATTCCTGGAAAAGAAGGCAGCGGTAGGTGCCGGGCTTGGCGGCGGATCGGCGGACGCGGCTTTCACTCTCAAAGCGCTGAACGAGCTTTGCGGCCTGAACCTTTCCGAGCAAAGGCTTTCTGAATATGCCGCGAAACTTGGCAGCGATTGCGCTTTCTTTGTTTTCAATCGCCCTATGATCGGGTCTGGGCGAGGGGAAATCCTTGAGCCTTACGACATTGACCTGTCCGAGTACGAGATCAAGGTTCTGATTCCGGAGGGAATTGTGGTCTCCACAGCGGAGGCTTATAAAGGAATAGTGCCTCGGGAAAGTTTGAAGCCCGGGTGCTTCGACACTTCGGAAAATTCAGATCATCGCAGACTCATCGACCAAAGCATGACAGAATCGTCAGAGGAATACCAAGACCTTCCCGGAAAGCGAATGATGAGTGGCCCCAGCCCAACAGGACTCTCAGATTTGAAAACAGTGCTTGCGGTGCCGGTCACGGAATGGAAAGACAATCTTGTCAACGACTTTGAGGCCACTGTCTTCAAGGCGCATCCGGAACTTGCCGCCATCAAGCAATCCCTCTATGACTCCGGAGCGGTCTATGCCTCGATGTCTGGCTCCGGCTCCGCACTCTTCGCCCTCTATAGAAAATAGTCGCGCTAATTGCGCAACTCACACGTAATAAGAGGCTGCGTCCCCAACCTCAGAAGCCGGTACCGAAAACGCCGCCGTGGCCTGAGTCCGGGTTCCAGCCGCCGGTAGGGCAAACGCCGGAACGACACTAAGCAAAACCGTCAGCGTAATGAATATTGTTTGTGACTATTTCATAATTTGTATCTCTTGCAAATTATCATTATATTTGGAACGTTTTAAGACTTTTAACGCATTATAAAAATTTATCCTGTACTAGTTCTGTTTGTTTATGCACTAATTAGTTGCACACCCTCCATAACAGAGATGGTTCTTGAAAATAAGATTCGTATTTCAGAGAACATCTTCTTTGACAACAACAAAAAGGTATGTTTATAATGATAAACTACCATTGACAAAAAGCAATATTGAAATAGATACCTTCAGCCTCCGCTAACTAGACAAAAAACAAGAAATATGTTAAGAAAGCTGCTACTTACTATCGGATTTGCTTTATTGTTTTTTATAAGGCCATTGGAGTCAGGCGCACAGGTGCCGGTCACAATCAAATGTGAGAATAACGTCAAGACGGTCACTGACATCAGAGTGCAGATCACCTTCCCGTCCGGTGAAATGAAAGCGTATGACGGGAAGAATCTGGAAAGCGAGGTTCTGGAATATCACATAGAAGGAACCGGAGAATGTAAACTGTTCATCCATTTCAAAGAGGAAGGAGTCAAGGCACCTACTTTCATCTCCAAAAAATTCATGATTTCCGGAGAAGAAAAAAGAATCGATGTTTACACTTCAACGAATCTCAGGAGCATGGTGATTCCTTGTAACTCAGAGTACTCAAACAGAAAGTACTGCATCCTGTTCATAAAGAAGATTTATCCTGAATGTCCGGAAGGGCGATACCCTAAAGGATATGAGAACGATTCTGAGCGGACGAATCTCTGGGAATATTCCCTCCAAAGCATAGTTCAAAAATAGCAGGCAAACCGGCTCCCTGTACGTAAAACAGTTGTCTGGCGTACCAAAGGGACTTAAACCCACGACCGGTACAGGATAGAGCCCTCTGGCGTACCAACGGTTTTCCGGCAAGACAGGAGACAGCTAAAAAGAATATCCCGCCATCATTCCTATTCACCAAAGTTCCTCGGCGCCACCGTAATAGTCATAGACATCCTGATAGTCAAGGTTGAGCTGCTCCAGAATCTCCTCCGAGGAAAGGCCGGTTACAATGCTCCTTCCGCCGGAATTCAGCACCACACCATCTCCCCGTCCGCCACCATCAAACAACGACCTTCCCCGCAGACCTACCGGATGGTTCAGAACCGTATCCACCGGCCGGATGGCATATTCATAGTACCGCACCGGCCTACTCTTCATCGCTTCCACCTCCCTCAGATGCCGCTTCTCCCCAATCATCGCCACCACCGCCAACGCCACCGGCAGAAGCAGCACCGCCGTCACCGCCAACTTCTCTTTCAATGAATATGTCTCATCGGGATCCTTGAACATCTTATTATCGAACAAAATGATTAGGGATAAATTCTATAACATCGTCCCTATTAATCATCTGTAAAAGAGTCACTTCATCTTAATCTTGAAGATTAGCAAACGGTCTTCTATTCCCATGTTTATTCTTGAAATCAAGAATCAATTCCGTTTCATACTCTTTCGGTGATCCATTCGGCATTTCTTTCCAGCAAACAATCAGATCTTCGTGATCTGCCAATTGCCATATATAACGCCCGCCCTTATGGCCGATTTTTCTGCCTTCACCAAACTTCATATAAGCCGATAATCTTTTGTGTAAAGTAGTTGTTGTCATTCCAATGTAAACCACGCTTGCCCCTTCTACCCAATTGTCAGACAACTCGGTATCACTTACATTCGGATCTTCATCTTTAAAATGACCTCCAGAACCAATTGTCAGATACTCCGGCCTTTTTTTGCTTCTCCTTAGGACAATATAAACACCAGGAACTTTCGGAAAAACCGCATAATCCATACGGCATTTCTTGATTGGCCGGAACCCAACAAAACCACATTTGATCAACGACTCTTCACTATAGTCATCCGGGACATTCAGCTTTTCAAGTGTTTGTCCTATGGTCGTTCCATCTTGTTGTAATGTGGCACATTGTTGCCCATGTATAATCGACTCAAGATCATTTGAATTTGAGCGTAATTCATAATTCGGATCATATTTTATAATCCAATTCCTACAATTTGGTTGACTACTGCAATGGATTTTCCCCTTCCTGCATAAACTTCTCAACGGAGCCCCTCTTCGATCTTCCCTATCTTTCAACAAACCCTGCTTATCCAGATGTGACGCAATCTCAACAACTGTAATACTTGACAATTTGTTTTTCTTCAAATAAGATTGAATGAAATCATTGATCTTATCAATATCAGCCATAATCATATAGTTTAAATAGTTAACAATCATTTATTCCGTTCCAACGCTGCCGCCCAGATGGCGTTCATCCGGTTCTTGAGGGACTGGGGTGCGAGGATCTCGACGGAGGAACTTCGGGAGAGAAGGGCCATCACGAAATCGTTGGTAATCTTCAGGCGGAGAGTCACTTCGACATATTCCTCGGTCTCAACGGCTACCTTTTGAGAAGAATGAATAGGGAGGGTCTTGATAAAGCGGCCATCCAAGGCACTGAACCTCAATCGGATGTCCTCTACGGGCATCTTCGGGTCATCCCATATTCCGAAGCAATCGCGGAAAAGATTCCCGGCATGGACACTCTCGTCACGGATGAAATCCTCGTCAAGCACCTTGAAGGATTTGAACCTGCCCAACTCGAAGCACTTCAGGACTCCCTCAACCATCGCCACAAGATACCAGCGGTTCTGCGACTGCTTCAGGAAATACGGCTCGGCGAGATATTCCGCCTCCTTGCCTCCAAGCCTTGGCAATGAATATGAAAAACGCACCTTCCGTCTTTGCTTTACCGACCTTAGAATTTTCTGAATATCAACGCTGAACGTCATCCTCCTCTGTTCCGGAATGATGTAGCCACGTGTCCCGGAGTCCAAGTCAACAGTACTCAGGATCTCGAACTCGGAAAGAAGTTCCTTGAACCGATCGGTGTAAACAGGATCTCTGCCCACTATGCGATACCCCTTCCCTTTGACATTCTGAATCTCCATTCCGAAGACCTCCTCAATGGTCTTGATGTCACGCTGAAGAGTCCGCAAAGTGTAGGGACCGTTCTCGGCCATATCACCTGACATGGCCTCCAGCAGATCCTCTTTGCCGACATATTCACAGATGCCGCTGAGTTTGTTCACTATTGCGCTTAACCGCTTGATCTGGTTCAACATATTCAGAAGTGTTTGTCGCAAATATAACAATCAAAAGCGACAGATCTTGTCGCATTGAAGAGAAATATACAACTAAGAAGCTGTTTTGAATTGTTTGAAATGTTCTTTGAGGTGAATAATCTTCTTTTTCTTCCCGCTTCTTCAGCCAGACAGCACCGCTATCCTCCTTGGAAGAAGCGGTCGAAACTGAAGTTTATCACTCCCAACCCAGCGCCATCAGGCATTTGATTAACATTTCAGCCTTTTTCATCGAAACTGAAGTTTTTCACTCTCAACCCAGCGCCCGAACCGAGGGCAATCGAACTTGTTCGGGTTGCCGAGGTGGGCAGCAGGGGAAGAGCTTGCTCTTAACCTTCAAACAAACAATTCAAAACAGCTTCTAAATGATGGAAGGACCCAGTTATTCAGCTGCTCCTTTCCCTAATGTTTGTAATAAAAGCAAGGTTTTGTAACAATGGTATGCTCTTGTTTGGATAATACCAAAACGGGATATGCCCTGCAGACCCAACAGGGCCTGACACTGTTCTCCTACAAGCGACATTCAGCCTCATTCACGCTTTTAGAGGGACAATTGTCTCTCCACGAGCGTCTTTACGCCGAAATCCCGCTCGTAGAACACGAAGGTTCTTCGCTCTAAGCATTTTTAGGGGAAGACTGTCTTAATACCCTCTCCGAGGATTGAGAATTCGTTGTCGCCCCCGTATAGGGGGTACAGACTTTTCAACTCTCACCGAGACTTTTGTCTGGGGGCATGTACGCCTCTGACTTCTGAAGCCAGACCTCGCATATTCAAGAACAGGGTAAGAGCACATCGGTATATTCATGTGTCGTCTAAGGTACGCACTTATCTTGTTCATTGACAATACTATCGCCGGTCTTGCAAGGAGAGGTAATCCTTGAGCGCATCGACATATTCATTGAAAGCCTTGACGCCTGTGTCGGTCGCGCGGCAGGTGGTGCAAGGCTTCTTGCCTTTGAAGCCCTTCTCTACCCATAACATTTTGATTTACATATTTTTTGCCATTAACAGCTATGCGCTTTAACCTCAACGGCATTACAAATATGAATAAGTTTACAATATAAACCAAAATAACATCATTGAATATGATCAAAGATCAAGTGAACGTATACAGTGGGTCGCGCATCCGATTCTGCGGACAAGGCTGCAAAAAAGACTTTCCGAATTTTTGGTAACGTGCAAAAATTCGGGAAGTCCTTTTCGTTGGCGCCAGCATGCAGATGGCGCTCTTATTCATCGACCGGGAATGTCGCTTCGACAAGCTCAGCGACCAGGCAGGTGTCCAACCCTGTGACCAGTACTGTGACCAGTACTGCAATCAAGTACGTGTCCAGGCATGTAATCAAGCATGTGTCCAGGCATGCGACCAGGCACGCGTCCAGTCCTGTGACCAGTCCTGCAATCAAGTACGTGTCCAGGCATGCGATCAGGCATGTAATCAGGCATGCGACCAGGCATGTGTCCAGTCCGTAATCAATTGAGTGACCGAACCTGTGATCTGACCAGAGGCCAGAAGGCTCTGTGTGAAACCTTACGAGAGGCTCTTCGATGGCTGGTAAACTTTGTCGAACCTTTAGTTCTGCGACCGGTCAGTGCGACCTTACGCAAAGGTTAAGCTTCTGTCGGTGGAGGATAAGACTCTGTTTCACAACGGATTAAGCGATGGTCTTTAGTTGATAACGACTAAAGACCATCGCTTTTATAACTGATTTTCAATCACTTACGCGAGACGCTTTTCGAGGCGCTCGCGGATGGCGGCGATGAAGTCGGCGGAGTTCTTTACCTGAGGAGTCACGCCTTCCATTAGGTTGGCGAGATCCTTGGTCACGATGCCGGCGTTGAGGGTGTCGAAGCAGGCGGCCTCAAGCTGGTCGGCATAGTTGACAAGCTCTGGAATGTTGTCCATCTCGCCTCTCTTGCGGAACGCACCGCTCCACGCGAAGATCGTCGCGATCGGGTTCGTGGAGGTCTCCTCGCCTTGGAGGTGCTTGTAGTAGTGACGGGTCACGGTGCCGTGGGCGGCCTCGTACTCGTACTTGCCGTCAGGGCTGACAAGAACAGAGGTCATCATGGCAAGGGAACCGAAGGCCGTGGAGACCATGTCGCTCATCACGTCACCGTCGTAGTTCTTGCAGGCCCAGATGAAACCACCCTCGCTGCGCATCACACGTGCGACCGCGTCATCAATAAGGGTGTAGAAGTACTCGATGCCGGCGGCCTCGAAAGCGTCCTTGTACTCCGCGAACACCTCCTCGAAGATCTCACGGAAACGTCCGTCGTACTTCTTGGCGATGGTGTCCTTGGTGGCGAACCAGATGCTCTGCTTGAGGTCAAGGGCGTACTTGAAGCAAGCGTGGGCGAAAGAACGGATGGAAGCGTCGGTGTTGTGCATTCCCTGGAGAACACCAGGACCCTTGAAGGTGTGCACAATCTGCTCTTCCTTCTTGCCGCTCTCGCCTTCGAAGACGAGCTTGGCCACTCCCGGTTCCTCGACACGGATGTCAACACTCTTGTAAACATCACCGTAGGCGTGACGGGCGATGGTGATAGGCTTCTTCCAGAACTTCACGGCAGGAGATATGGAAGGGATGGTGATAGGTGTGCGGAACACCGTTCCGTCCAGCATCGAACGGATCGTTCCGTTCGGGCTCTTCCACATCTGATGCAGGTTGTACTCGGTCATACGCTTGGCGTTAGGAGTGATGGTGGCGCACTTCACGGCAACACCGTACTTCTTGGTGGCGTTGGCGGAATCGATTGTCACCTGATCGCCGGTCTCGTCACGATGAACGAGGCCGAGGTCATAGTATTCTGTCTTCAGATCAACAAATGGAATGATAAGCTCATCCTTAATCATCTTCCACAGGATCCTTGTCATTTCATCACCATCCATCTCTACGAGAGGAGTGACCATCTGAATTTTTTTCATAATTGAATATTAAAAATTAAAAATTAAAGTGTTTTACGAATATGATTACCTGGGCACCTCAGGCTTGCAAGCCCCTAAAATGGACGCAAGCCTAAAGTGCGCGATTATGATTATTTGCTCTTCTGGGCGGCGTAGAAGTTCATCAGGCAACCGTCGGCGAGAATCTCCCTCTCGTCAGCGGTCAGATTCTGGAAGTAGAGATGAATGTCCTTCACGCCTTCGGCGCTGATCACCTTGGCGTCAATCTCCTCCTTGCCCGAAAGGATGGCCTCACGGATGCCGGGAACATAGACGAAATCGCCGGCTACATATTCAAAAGGAGTCTCCTTTGAGATGGTGAAAGGAACGATGCCCCAGTTGATGCAGTTGCTGCGGTAACGCTTGGTGGCATATTCATAGCAGATGTTGGCGTCGCCGCCGAGTACCTTCTGGCAGGAAGCGGCCTGCTCGCGGGCTGAGCCGTCGCCAGGCTTGTTGGCGAACACGCACGAACCGAACGAGGTGTCCTCCGGTTTGGCGCCCACCTTGGCGAGGGCGTCGAGAACGTGCTGCGGAGCCTTGCCGGCGCGGCGCTCAAGATCCTCCGCCTGGATGCGCTTGCTGATCCCGACATATTCAGGAACACGGCGTGAGAGAGCGAACTCGGAGAGTTTCAGCGGGTTGGAACGGTAGCTGGAAGTCTCGCCCGAAGGGATGAGCTCGTCGGTCGTGGTGACAGGGTCGTGGATGACAGCGGCGAGTTCGAGGAGCATGTTATCCTGCATCGGGTACATCTTAGGCCAGTCCTTGATGTTCGGTCCGTAGCGGAGCTCGACGGTAGGGTCGGCCTTGCCGAATCCGTAGTAGATGCGGCTCTTGTAGATGCGGTCGTCGAATGAATATGGCTTGTGCGTGTCTTCGTACTGGATGTCAGTGGCTGCCGTGATGACTCCACCGTTGGCGGCCGTGGCGGCGATCGAGCGCGCGTCCATCAGGCAGACAAGGGAGATCTGTCCCTGGCCAGGCTTCGAGCCCTCGCGGTTAGGGAAGTTGCGGGTGGTATGACGGATCGAGAGTCCGTTGTTGGCAGGAACGTCACCGGCTCCGAAGCAAGGGCCGCAGAACGCCGGCTTGATCACAACACCGGCCTCAAGCAACTCCTCGGCGATGTGATTGCGGGTGGTCGCGAGATAGACAGGGGTTGACTGAGGGTAGGCGGACATCGTGAAGTAGTCGTTGCCGATGGTCTTGCCCTTCATGATCGCGGCGGCCTCGCTGAGGTTGTCGTAGGTACCTCCGGAGCAGCCGGCGATGATGGCCTGATCGGCGAACGCCTTGCCGTCCTTCACCTTGCTCTCAAGATCGATGGTGATCTTGTCGCCGAAACGCTTCTTGGCATCCTCCTCCACTTTCTTCAGGATTCCTTCCGGATCAGCCTGGAACTCGTGGATCGTGTAGGCATTGGAAGGATGGAACGGAAGGGCGATCATTGACTCCTGCTTGGAGAGGTCGATGCGGATCATCGCGTCGTAGTAGGCGATCTCACCCGGCTGGAGCTCTTTGTAAGCCTCAGGACGCTCGTGCATCCTGTAGTACTCCTCAACCTTCTCGTCCGTCACCCAGATAGAGCTCAGACAGGTGGTCTCGGTGGTCATCACGTCGATTCCGTTACGGAAGTCGGTAGGAAGGGAGGCCACGCCAGGGCCTGCGAACTCAAGCACCTTGTTCTTCACGAAACCGTTCTCGAACACGGCCTTGACGAGGGAGATGGCCACGTCGTGAGGGCCGACACCCTTCTTAGGCTTGCCTTCGAGCCAAACCAGAACAACCTCAGGAGCGTTGATGTCCCAAGTGTTGTGGAGGAGCTGCTTCACAAGCTCTCCGCCACCTTCGCCCACACCCATGCAGCCGAGCGAGCCGTAGCGGGTGTGGCTGTCGGAACCGAGGATCATGCGGCCGCAACCGGCGAGAGCCTCGCGGACATATTGATGAATAACCGCCTGGTTGGCAGGAACATAGATGCCACCGTACTTCTTGGCGGCGGAGAGACCGAAGATATGGTCGTCCTCGTTGATGGTACCGCCGACAGCACACAGAGAGTTGTGGCAGTTGGTCATCGCGTAAGGGATAGGGAACTTGTCAAGTCCGCTGGCGCGGGCTGTCTGGATAATTCCGACATAAGTGATGTCGTGTGAAGCCATCGCATCGAACTTGATGCGCATCTTCTTGCCTTTGCTTCCGTCCACATCATGGGCACGGAGAATTCTGTAGGCGATAGTGTTTTCGCGGGCCTCATCGGCAGATGGCATTCCTGCGGCATCGTTGACGATAGTCTTGCCATTTTTCAGGTAAACGCCATTAGGAATCAATTCAACCATAGTAAATTAGTTTTGTGTTAATGAATATTGTTAATTATGCTTTCTATAAAAATCGTCAGGGACAGCATGTCGGCGCTTCCGCCGGGCGAGATGTTCTCCCTGATGAAATCCTTGTTCAGAGACGACAATCCGCTCTCGCTGAAGTCCTCAAGAAGCCTTGCAGCCTCGGACTTGGCGCGGGCAAGACCTTCCTCTCCCCTCCTGTGGAGGATGTTGGTGTCATCAAGGGTTGTCATTATGTGAAGCAGCGTCTTATGGCAGCGGAAAGGGTCGCATTCCAAGCTGAGATAGTACGGCAGCCAGTCGGCGAACAGTTCCGGATAGGCCCCGCGGGCGTTCTCAAGCGCGCCGCCGACCTTGAAACTTCTCTTTGCCTCGGCACCGTGCGTACCTTGTGCGGACGGAATCTCCGACGCGACGCGGGACACAAGCTCTTTAAATGAATATGCCTGCACAGATCCCGTTGTCGATGCCAGGTAAGAGGCCACGGCCACGGAAAGTCCGATGCAGAAGAGGGCTCCTTTGTGGGTGTTCACTCCGCCGGTGGCCTTCAGCATCGCTTTTTCGGCCTCGATGCCGATCTCCTTTATCTTTGCCGGGTCAATGTCTTTGGCGGACTCCACAGCCAGTCTTGTCAGGTAAGGTCTTAAAGCTGAGATGCTTTTGGACATCAGCGCATAGTCCATGTCTTTGTGGGCACCGTTGTCACGCCTGTCCACAAGACCTGGTTTCGGGGTCGTGTCGAGTTCCAACCTCAACGCCCTCTCGGCCAGGTCTGCAACCAAGTAAGGGATGGTGGATTTTGGAATATATTCCATCGCATCCTTGAGGTTGCCTTTGTCAAGAGCACGCCTTAATGAGGTGGCGCTGATCGGGGTGCCGTTCTGTGTCAGTCTTGGAATCTCAACGAAGTTTGGCAATACCTCCGCCATCAACTCGTTGTAGCGGCGGGTAAGCGCATCCTCCGGCTCGCTGCCGGCGAAACGCACCGTAACTCCAAGAGGCTGAGCGATGTGGTTCACGAACAAATCCAGATCAAGCGCGATCTGCGTGTCCGTGGCATCATCCAACTTCTTCAGGAAATAGGTCGGGAAGGTCGCCGCAGAGATGGCGTAGTCACTCCCCTCGCAGACGGTCACATTGTCAAGCCCGGCGCAACCGGCATCGATCATAGCCTTTCTCTCAGCGTAAGAAAAACGCGACCTATCCTCCTTAACGACAATCACATAGAGATTGTCAACCTGCGAGGCGGCCTGCTCGATCAGATAACGATGTCCTTTCGTGAACGGATTGGCGTTCATCACAATCGCACCGTTACGTCCCGGACAGGCAAGCGAAGCCAAGTACTTTTTGTACTCCGGAAGCCCTCCCCTGCCGTTCTCCATCAGAATGGCCTTCGGCGCTGACGCAAGCAACCCGAACCCAAGGCTTTTGAATATTCCTTCGTTCTCCGGCTTTGTGAAAGCTTTGACCGAATCCCGGCCTTCCTCACGGGCAATGACAATCAGTCGGGACACGAGGATATTCATAAGTCCCTCGCTGCGAGCGGATTCCGACACCGCGACGCACTTGATGACGTTGCCGTCCAGACCGCCGCCGGCAAGGATTTCGTCTCCGTCCTCGTCGCGTGTCACCACCACATAACGGTCCAGCGGAGCCAGTCTCAACCCGTTGGCGGCGAGGAAAGCCTCGACCCGTCTCCGGACAGAGTTCAACGACAGCGGAGCCTCGCTTATGTAGTGACGGTTATCGCACATAGGACTCAATCATTTCGTCAATCTTCGCGGTGAGCTCAGCCATAGTGTGGGTACGGTTTCGCATACAATAGCGAGCCTCGTTGTCACAGACAAGACATTTTCTCGGACTCAGGCCCACCGACTCCCTTGACATAGGAACTCCGTCAGCGTCAATCACATCCAAATCAAAAAGGCGGCCGAGCGGATGAGTGTCCTCGATCCGGCAGGTCTCCTTTTTGGCTTCCTCGTTGGAAAGCGGGGTGACGAGATAGGCCTCGTAGCCGGTCGGCAAGTCTCGCAGTCTGAATTTGAGCATCGAGTCTCCGAAAGCCGAGACCAGAGCCGTGACAGCAGCCTGGGCGACCACAAGCGATTGCAGATTACGCTTGACCTTACCCGGCATTATGACCGTGAGGCAGACCAGGGTCTTTCCAGGGTAACCTTTCAAAAGTTCCTTCTGGAAAGAAGCCCGTTCCTCACGACTTGCCAGCAATTGGTCAAGCGTAATCTCCATAAAAAACAGCCTTAGTCCTCGATGTTCATTATGACATCCATCACGGAGCCGTCACGGTTCATCACGACTCCCACGACCTTCTCTCCGAACGGAAGCGGATCAGGGACTCCGATGGACTTCAGAGCCAGTTCCTTGAGGTCATGGATGTCCACGATCTTCAGTCCGGCCTCCCTCAGACGCTCGGCGATCTCAGGACGGCGCGGGTTGACCGCGATGCCATATTCAGTGACAACGACATCGACTGTCGAGCCAGGGGTGATGAGAGTCGTGACCTCGTCCACAACGCAAGGGATACGTCCACGCATAAGTGGGCAGACGATGATCGAGAGGGCTGAATCGGCGGCTGTGTCAGGGTGTCCTCCGACGGCTCCTCTGATGACTCCGTCACTGCCGACAAGCACGTTGACATTGAAGTTCACATCCACCTCAAGGGCAGAGAGAATCACGATGTCGAGATAGTGCACGGCTGATCCAGGTTCATCCGCGCTGGCATATTCATTGGCGGAGACTCCCTTATGGAAAGGATCGTTCTTGATGGACTCGGCGGCGACGCGGTCAAATGACTGAACGTCAATGAGTCGTCCGATGAGGCCTTCTTCGTGCATCTTGACCATGTGGGCGGTGATTCCTCCGAGCGCGAAGCTGGAGTGGATGCCCCTTTTGATCATTTCCTCTCGAATATATTTGACAGCGGCCAGCGAGGCTCCGCCGGATCCGGTCTGTATCGAGAATCCTTCCTTGAAATAACCGCTGTTGACAATGACTTTGGCGGCGTTCATCGCGAGCAGGATGTCGCGAGGGTTCTTGGTGTCACGGATGGCTCCCGAAGAGATCTTGGACGAGTCTCCGACCGAATCCACGAGTACAACGTAGTCCACATCATGCTCGGAGATGGAGTTCGGTGTGTTCGGATAGTCAACGAGATCGTCGGTGATTATCACGACCTTGTCAGCGTACTGCGCGTCCGGCTTGGCGTAGCCGAGGGAACCGCAGATTGACTTGGCGTGCTCGGAGCGGGAGTAACCGCTGGCGTTTCCGGCAGGGTCGCTGGAGGACGCACCCAGGAACGCGACATCAATGTGAAGGTCACCGTTGGCGATGGCGCTTCCACGTCCTCCGTGGCTGCGGAACACAACCGGCTCCTTCATCAGACCGTGTGAGATCTCCTTGGCAAGTTCTCCGCGAAGTCCGGATGTGGAAATCTTGGTGATCACTCCGTTCTTGATGTGGTCGATCAGCGGAGCGTGAACGTCAGAAAGGCTGGACGCGGCGAGGTGGAGGTTCTTGAATCCCATCTCGGCCAGTTTGCCCACAACCATGTTCACAACCTTGTCACCGCCTCTGAAATGGTGGTGGAAGGAGATTGTCATTCCGTCCTTGAGGCCGCTGAGCCTGATGGCATCCTCCAGCGTGACTACCTTTGACTGAACCTTCTGGAGATCCTTGCGGAACGTGGTGTTCTTAGGAGTCTCCCCAGAATACACCTTCTTGCCCATAGCGGCGGCAGCCTCGTTAATCAGCGCCGCCCTTTCCTTTATATTACTCATAAACTTCCTCCTTTGTTAATATGCCTGAAGCGATCGCAAGGTCGATGGTGCGCTGAGCCCTGATGACAACAGGACGGTCAACCATCTTGCCGTTGACGGCGATGACACCCGAGCCGCGTTTCTCAGCCTCCTTGATGGCGGCGAGAATCTTCTTAGCCTTCTCGATGGCCTTCTCGGTCGGGGCGAACACCTCGTTCACGATCTGGATCTGACGAGGGTTGATGATGGACTTGCCGTCGAATCCGAGGGTCTTGATGAGTTCGACCTCCTTGCGGAATGTCTCCATGTCATCGAGGTTTGAATATACCGTGTCGAGAGCGTCGATCCCTGCGGCCCTGGCGGCCACCACGATGGTCTCGCGGGCATAGAGCAGCTCGGCTCCACCCGGGGTACGCTGGGTCTTGAGGTTGGCGCAATAGTCCTCGGCTCCGAGGGCGATGCCCATCATCCTCTTGGAAGCCTTAGCGATCGCGAACGCGTTGCAGATACCCTCGGCGCTTTCGATGGCGGCCATCATGCGGGTTCTGCCAAGGCATCCCAGTTCCTTCTCGACCTTCTCAATCTCCGCCTCCAGCTCGCGGACCTCGTCGGCGGTCTCGGTCTTCGGCATGCGGATCACCTGCACGCCGGCCTTCACGACAGCCTCCACGTCCTTGTGGCCGTAAGGGGTGCTGAGCGGATTGATGCGGACAACCATCTCAGTGTCGCCGTAGTCTATTGATTTAAGAGCGTTGTAAACGAGCAGACGGGCAGCGTCTTTCTCGGCCATTGTCACGGAGTCCTCCAGGTCGAGCATGATCGAGTCCGGCCCGTAGATGAAGGCATCCTGCATCATTCCGGGATTGTTGCCCGGAACGAACATCATTGTTCTTCTTAATCTTTCCATAATCGTAACTGATTATCGGAATAACCCGCGCACCTTCAGTCCCTGGCGCCGCGACTTATTCCTCAACCTAAACTAAGCCCAAACATCTTTTCCTGTGGCGCGCACGGCGGCGGCGGTCACCCTGGCACGGATGGTGCAATCCCTGGCTCCCTTGTCAACCGCCTTGATGTCAGCGTCCTCCAGTCCGAATTCGGTAAGAGTTTCCTCAATGACCTGACGGATCTGTCTGCCGAACTGGGCGGCCACAGAACTGTCCAGGTCGATGTGCAGACCTTTCGTCTCGGCCGGGGCGATCTGGATCATGATGTCACCTGACTCCAGCGTTCCGGCTACAGCGTTCTTTACTTCCATAGCGAAATGTACGATAAAAAAGTCATTAGTGTCCCTGAACCCTCAGGGGCGTGTTAATAATTATGTGTCAATCTCAAACAAAATCAACCCTCGGTGACTACAATCTTTCACGTTATTCGGAATATTCCGAAAAATATATAACCACCGCAACGGGTCGCATCTTGTTCCGCCAAAGGTATGACACTTTTTTCAGTTGACCAAATTTCCGCCGCGTCTTTTTTGAATAATCATCATAAATACCTGCCGGCGACCGAAGAAATTGGTAAACTGTAGGCAAAGACGTAACTTTGGACGGGCATTAAGTAACCTTCAAAAAATAACCTGCCTCATCTTAAGGAATCTTTTCGGTCTATATCTCTTTGGCATAAGACATTGACTCGTAGTAATTTTTGTTCTGTCTATATACATCTGCGATTGTCGAGGAAATGAGCCCCTTGAAAATCAAATTATTAGAGGTATATGAATATTCTTTGGCCCGTATGTAGCTGGCAATGGCGGATTGCAGATCTCCCGCATTATGCTGCACCGTCCCAAGATAATAGAATGTCTTCATCTTCTCATCATCGGTTCCCCGGCGTTCGTAATACCGCACCGCCGGCGTTATGACCTTCAAATCTGTAGAGAATATGTCGTTCCTGTCCAGCGCCATAGTATAAAGCAGTGAATATCTCGCGCGGAGCGACTTGGTCCGAAGGTCAAGGGTGTCCACGGACTCAAGGATTGCAAGGGCGCTGTCGGGGTGGGTCCACATCACCTCATCGGCATTGGAAAGAGCTCGTTTGACATTCCTGCAAGAGTTCCAGACGCAGGAAGAAAGCGACAGAACACACAGCAGAATGCCGACAAGGCGGATTCCGACAACAGTCATGTTAACGGTATTTGATCTCATTGTCGATAAGTCTCAATTATGTGATGCAAAGATATTCAACATCCGACAAATAACAAAGGACGTGTCGCTCCAAGTGGTTTGTCCGGCCGAATTCTCAAAAAACTGATCAGCGTATCATCGACTTACGCATCTAAAAAAACGAGTGACTTTCCGTCTGATCAGATGAAAAGTCGCTCGGAAAAATTTTCAAAATACGTGAACGCCACATCTATGATTGACAAAGTCGGTCGGAAATAATTTATAAATCCGAAATATTTATGTAATTTTGCAGTAGAACTTCAGAATTGCATAGATATGGAAGCGAAGTACATCCACAGGGAATTATCCTCAGTACTTGAGGAAGCCTATCGATATTTCTCAGTAATAACCGTCACCGGCCCCCGTCAGTCCGGCAAAACGACGCTGATACGCAATCTGTTCCCTCATTTGCCATATTACTCACTGGAGAGCCTTGACATCCGGAGTTTTGCCGAGAATGATCCGATCGCCTTTCTGAATCAGAATGAGGAGGGAATGATTCTCGATGAGGTTCATAACGCACCGGATCTTTTGTCATACATTCAAGGCATTGTAGACGAGCATCCCGACAAGAGGTACATTCTCTCCGGTAGTTCGCAGTTCGCGATGCTCAAGAGGGTCACTCAGTCGTTGGCCGGACGTACAGCCGTCTTTGAGCTTATGCCTCTGTCATACTCTGAGACAAAGGATCTGACGGCAGATGTACCACTTGACAAATTACTGTTCAATGGATTTTATCCGGCAATATATTCGGGGCGCAATGTACCGGAATTTCTATATCCCGCATATATGAAAACATACTTGGACAGGGACGTGCGAGACCTACTGCAAATCAAGGATATGATGCAGTTCCACATATTTATAAAACTATGTGCCGGGCGAATCGGATCTTTGTTCAAAGCATCAGAACTGGCAAACGAGATAGGTGTCAGCCCTAACACGATCACCTCGTGGCTATCGGTGCTACAAGCATCCTACATAGTGACTCTGCTGCCGCCATATTTCGAAAACACAAGCAAAAGACTTACAAAAATGCCTAAACTATATTTTTTAGACACAGGATTAGCCTGCTACCTACTCGGCATCGAATCGCCTGAACAACTTTCACGAGACAAGATGCGCGGGGCGCTGTTTGAGAATTTTGTCGTTACAGAGGCTTTGAAACAACGATATAACCAGGGCAAAGAAAGCAATCTCTATTTCTACAGGGACTCGAACCAGAATGAGATTGATCTGTTGCTAAAAAGAAATACAAGACTATACGGTATTGAGATTAAATCATCAATGACTTACCACAAAGACTTCGAGAAGGCATTGAAGCGGATAGACGAATGGGTCAAAGCACCGGTAGATGGCAAAGCAGTTGTATATGCAGGCAACTTCGAGAACACCGCCGGAGAAATCAAACTGCTGAATTATACCAATATGGATGAGGTGCTGAAATAAGGTACTACATATCACGCATCGACAAAGACCTTTGCTCTATCTTGTAGCCGCTGAATTTTCCTGTTGCGCGGATAAAGGTCTCTATCTTTTTCTGTAAAAAACCTCATACTGAATATCACCAAGTTAAGAAACCAGTATTTCCGAAACCGCTGTTTTGGAAATACAAATATAGCAATATTTCATTCTTTATCTTTCAGTCGAATGAACCAATATGAAGCCAATATTAAAAGAATAGCAGAAAAACTTTGAAGTCACTGATTCTTTGTCTATTTTCCTGTCTTTGACACTTTGATTTTGTAGAAACAAGTATAATTCAAGGCTCCAGACCGCTGAGTTGGCGATTTGGGGCCTTTTGATTTTTTCTGACTTTGTAGTAGACAAGCCCTTTCGTGGTCTGCGGCCGAGGGAC